>TARA_R110001632_G_scaffold55161_5_pt1 | contig 15368 bp, 20 predicted proteins | sample TARA_R110001632 | Tara Oceans TARA_R110001632 (sample SAMEA4398266) | marine metagenome | biome: Polar Biome; feature: [SRF] surface water layer (ENVO:00010504); material: water (ENVO:00002006), including particulate matter (ENVO:01000060) such as... | depth 5 m
AAACGAATCAAATGATTCAATCGAAACTAAAAACGATTCAATATTTTCATAAACGTCTTGTGTTGTTTGAACATCAAAACAATTAAATTCTTCATTTGGAAAAAATATTTCAATTGATTCTTTTGATCCATTAATTTTTATTGACATTAAATCGTTAATGATTTGGGTGTTGTTAAAAGCTGCAACAAGTCCAATTTCTTGTAATTTTTTGATTGATTCAATAATGTTTGATTCAGTAGTGATTAAATTTTTCATTTTGTTTATTTATTAAATTAAATTTTTGTTTTATACCCTCAAAACCTCGCATCGTTAGATGCAAGGCGTTGATTTGTTTTGTTTTTAGTAATCTTTCCATTCTGGGTGTAAATTGTAGTAATTATCGTTTAAATAAACAATCATACAAAAGTCCATTCCTTGACAATCATTATCTCCAAGAAATATTATATCTTTTTTGACTAAACTTGCAAGAACACCTCTAATTGATTTCATTGATATACCTGTATTTTTTGATAAATTTTGTGGTGATACATCACTGAATCCAGGTTCAGCATATAGATTATCGATTAATTCGGTTAAGATTGTTTCTTCTAATTGTGTTAAATTTAAATTTTTCATTTTGTTTATTTTAGTTGTTAATTTCATTGCTAATATAAGAACTATTTTTAATTACCAACAACTTTCAACAAATATATTTTAAAAATATTTTTTTCATAGTTTTATCAGATGAAAACAAAAGAATTTTTCGACACAAAACGAAACGGAAATCAAAATAATATATTTAAAACATCGGACAAAATCGTCAGATTCAGTGATGAAGTTCGTGAAATGTTGCTTGAAAAGAATAAAAATTATGGTGATTCAGCAACGAATCCGGCAAACATTTTTGCTGACGGAAAAGCATCACAAAACATTAGTTGTCGAATTGATGACAAATTAATGCGAATAAAAAATTCAGGTATTAATGAACACACAACTGACACGATCAAAGATTTGTGCGGATATTTAATTTTGTTGTTGATTGCAATTGAAGATGAAAATTGATTTGTCACCATATCCGAAACCAAGAATGACACGTTCTGACAAATGGAAGAAACGCAAAGTCGTTCAAGATTATTGGAAATGGAAATCTTCATTGCAAAATTATGACATCAGCTTTTCTTCTGGTCAAGTTGATGTCATTTTTTTTGTTGAAATGCCAAAATCATGGAGCAAGAAAAAGAAAAATCAAATGAACAATCAACCGCATCAATCAAGACCAGACATCGACAATTTCATCAAAGCGTTGTTTGATGCAGTTTGTGAAGAAGATTCACACATTCATCAAGTTTGTGCAAAGAAAGTTTGGGCAACAAAAGGAATGATCGAATTGAATATTTAAACGAATTTTATATTTAATCAAAATGAAACTTTCACAAAAAGAATACGACAAACTAAAACAAGCAGCAAAGAACATCACAAACAATTCTGACGAACACGAAGATTTGTTGCATGAATGTCTTGTTGCGTTGTTTGAAAAAGATGAATCACTGATTGAATCATTGCGAGAAAACAAAGCGTTGCAATTTTATTGCGTTAGAATCTTAATGAATATGTGGAATTCAAGCACGTCTTCATATCATTACAAATACAGATTTCAAAAGAAGTTTTTGTTTCAATTGTTTTCTGAATATTCACAAGAAAAAATGGCTGAAAAAAATCATTTGACTCCAACGATTCAAGAAATGCGAAATGATCTCCACAATCAATTTCTTGACAATGCAGTCGATTCTTTGCATGAAATACTTGATGAACTTTATTGGTACGATGCAGAACTTTTCAAACTCTACAAATTCGGATCAAACAACGGCAAGAAATGGACATTGAACACACTTGCAGAAAAGACAGGAATTTCAAGAACATCAATTTTTGACACAACAAATCGAGTGATGAAATATCTTGACAAACGAATGAAAGAAGAAACAACACTTTTGAATTATGACATATAAAAGAACAAACATCTTCATTAAGTTGAAGAACTTCACGATTGCAGTGTTTAAGCACGTTGCCGATGGTTTTAAGAAGACATCATTTGAAACAAAGACAAAAAGACTTTCAACGTGTTTAAATTGCCCACATTCAAAAAACGAATGGTTTGAATGTCGTGTTTGTGGTTGCAGCATTAACGAAAAGATAAAATGGAAATCTGAAAAATGCCCAGAAAGAAAATGGAAATAAATATTTCAACTGATCAAATTATAAGATTAAAAAATCTTTATCCAAAGATTATGACTGGAACTGCAAAAGACAGAAACGCAAGAATTGAAATGATTGTTTTGCACAATGACATTTTTGGATCAAACTACAATCCAAATTCTGGTTGTTCACGATGTCTTTCAACGTGTTATGCAGCAATAAAAAAATTATACAAACAATATGGCAATTAAAACAAAACATCAAACGGTTGTCAAATACGATTGCGAAAAAACAAATGAAGAATCATTTGAAAATCAATATTTTGACATTCCAAAAATAATAAATTCTGATATTACATATCAATTGTATTTTGGACACGTTCCAAATTATTATGCCGATTTGGAAAGAGAATTTTCACATCAACACAAAAACATTAAGACTGAAACAAATGAACAATCCTTGGTCAATTATAGATGACAAAGACGAACACAATTGTTCTTGGTGTGAAAAAAAATTCAAATCAGACATTGAAGGAGAATTGATCGTCATGGATTATTTTTGTGCGATCTTATGTGGAGATTGTTTGTCAAAATACACTGACGATTTATATATATTATATTATGAAAAAGAAAACATCAAAGTTACTTGAAAAAACAAATTCGCTTGTTACTTCAGTTACAGGTACTGACATTACAAAAACAGAACGTCAAGAAGTCATGAAAGAAGTTCGTTTGATATATAAGCAAATCAAAGAAATTGACATTGACATTTGGAACATTCTGAATGAAGATGACAACCACAAGACAATAAAATCTTGACGAATTTGACACATTAAAAAAGGAAAATCATTAACGTAAAAAGTAAAGAGAAATGAAGAAACAAGACAAAGAAACATTCATTGAAGTTTTCGAAATCAAAGGCGGAAACATTGATGCAAGTTGCAAAGCATTTGGAATATCAAGACAAACGTTTTACAATTGGAAGTCTGATGACGAAAAATTTGCAAAAAGAATTTCTGATGTTCAAGAAGGATTGATTGACTTTGTAGAATCAAAGCTAATGGAGAATATCAAAGACAATGACACAACATCAACGATCTTTTATTTGAAGACAAAAGGAAAGTCAAGAGGGTACACTGAAAGACAAGAAATCGAGCATCAAGGAAAGAATGTTCACATTGACATTAAATTGGATAATCCAAACGAATAATGCAGCCAAAATTCACAAAGAAACAAAACGAATGTTTGTGGTACTTGCTCAACGACAACAAGACAACTGAAGTATTATTTGGTGGTGGTGCTGGTGGTGGAAAGTCTTTCATTCTTTGTGCGTATGCAATCACAATGTGTTTGAAATATGAAGGAATTCGTGGATTAATTGGCCGATCAAAACTTGACACATTGAAGAAGACAACGTTGAACACGTTCTTTGATGTTTGCAGTCAATGGAGTTTAATTGCTGGAGAACATTACACTTTTAACGCACAATCAAACATCATTACATTTTTCAATGGTTCTGAAATCATTTTGAAAGATTTGTTTCTTTATCCTTCAGATCGAAATTTTGATTCGTTAGGTAGTCTTGAAATAACTTTTGCTTGTGTTGATGAATGTAACATGGTTGTTGAAAAAGGAGTTCAAGTTCTTGCAAGTCGTATTCGTTACAAACTTGATGAATATGATCTTGTTCCAAAAATATTGATGACTTGCAATCCTGCAAAGAATTGGGTTTATTCAAACTTTTATTTTCCATGGAAAAGTAAGAATTTGCCAGAACATAGAAAGTTCGTTCAAACTCTTGTTGATGACAATCCATTTGTTTCAAGACATTACAAAGATCAATTGAACAAACTTGATTTGATGTCAAAACAAAGATTGTTGTTTGGTGATTGGGAATTTGACGAAACAAAAGATTCTTTGATTGAATTTAATTCAATAACATATATGTTTCAATATACTGAAAAATCAAAAGTTCAAAATTATATAAGTTGTGATGTCGCAAGATATGGTGCTGACAAAACGGTTATCATGTTGTGGAACGATCTTTCAGTCAAAAAGATTGTTGTTCTTGAACAATCGTCAGTCGTTGAGGTTGCAAAAAACGTTCAAGACTTAATGAATGAACATTCAGTCAGAAGTTCGCACGTCATAATCGATCAAGATGGCGTTGGTGGTGGAGTTTGTGATCTATTGCGTGGAACAAAATCGTTTGTGAATAATGCAAGACCATTAATGAATCAAAATTTCAACAACTTAAAAAGTCAATGTTTCTTCAAACTTGCTGACTTGATCAATGCAAATGAAATCAGTATTAATTGTCCAGATTCAAGAGTTCAACAATTAATTGTTGATGAATTGTCAGTCGTTAAAAGAAAAGACATGGACAAAGACGGAAAAATGCAAGTGATTCCAAAAGATCAAATGAAAGACTTGATCGGAAGATCACCTGATTTTGCTGATGCTTTAATGATGCGGATGTTTTATGAATTGAATGAAAATGTCGGCAAATATTTTATACAATAAACTAAAAAATTAATTTTTATATTTAATCAAAACAATGAAGACAATCACAATCACAGAAGACGAAAAGGAATTGAAATACATAATTCCAGAAACATGGAAACAAGTTTCACTTGCTCAATATCAAAAGCTGATGTCAAAAGACATGGACGAAATGAAAGACGTTGAAATGATGTTTCATTTGATTGAAAGTCTTATTGACATTCCAGTTCAAAAAATAATGAAGTTTAAAAAAAATGAACTTGAAGAAGTTTTTCAGCATTTGTTGTTATTGTCTAACACAAGACCAAACGAACATTTAAATTTGATTATTGAAATTGACGGCATTGAATATGGATTCAATTCAAAACTTCATGATATTTCGCTTGGAGAATTTACTGACGTTGATACTTATTTACAAAATGGATTTCAAGACATTGAAAAAGTGATGTCAATTTTATATCGTCCGATTGTTTCAAAAGACAAAAAGAAATTTCGAGTTGAAAAATATGACTTCAGCAAGTCAGAAGAACGATTTGATTTGTTCAAACAAAAGATGTCGATTGATTCAGTTTTTGGTTGTCTATGTTTTTTTTTGAATTTAGGAACAGAATACACGATGATTTCAAGCCATTATTTGAAGAAACAACAGAAAAAAAGGGAATCAAGACTGACGAAGAATCATTTGGAAACAAGTGGGGTTGGTACGCAATTATCCACAAATTGACGGGTGGAAATTTTTTAAAAATGGAAAGTGTAATTGAAAGACCATTGACAGAGTGTTTAACGTGGTTATCTTTCACAAAAGATGTTGAAACAATAGAACAATAAAAAAATGACACAAAAGACATATATTCAAATAATTGACACATGGAAACAAATTGCAACAAATCATTTGCAAGTCAAAACATTTACAACTGGTGACATTTTCGAAGTTGATGCAAACGAAGTTGTTTTTCCACAAGTTCATTTGATCACAGAACAAGCACAAATTTCGAAACATGAATTGACATTTAATTTCAAGTTAATTTCAATGGATCTTGTTGAACCAGATGAATCAAATGAAGACGATGTTTTGTCAGATACTTTACAATATATTCAAGATTTTATTGCAGTTTGGAAGAACGATGTTCAAAGTGCTGCACCATCTTTTATTATTGATTCGCAAGTTTATCGAATAAGTGAAAATGTAAATTGTCAACCATTCACAGAAAGATTTGACACAAGCGTTTCTGGTTGGATTGCTGACTTTCAAATTTCAGTTGATTACGATGCGAATGCGTGTATTGTGCCAATTACTTAAAACGTTGAATGTCAATGAATTAAACAAAAGACTTGACATCAATTTGACAACAAAATGACAACAAAATGACAACCATTTGACACATACAATAATGTTAAGAATGAAAAGAATGTTAAAAATTAATATATATGTCTGACTTGAAACGAACTAAAAAAGTTTTGAATCTTTACGCAAAGAAAGTAATTCGAGATGCAAGAAACGAATTGTCAAGACAAAAGAAAAACACGTCTGGAGAACTTTCAAAGTCGTTGGGATATGTTATCACAGAAAAAAACAAATCGTTGAACCTCGAGTTCGTGGGCGTGTCTTACGCAAAGTTTGTTGATCAAGGTATGCAAGGTGCAAGAAGTTCTTTCAAAGCACCGATGTCACCATATAGATTTGGAACTGGTTCTTCAAGTGGTTCATGGAAACAATTTACTTCTTCACTTGACAAATGGATCGTAAAAAAAGGACTTGCTGGAATTAGAGATGAAAAAGGAAGATTTGTTTCAAGAAAGTCATTGCGTTTTTTAATTCAACGATCAATTTATTTGTATGGAATTAAACCATCATATTTTTTTACTAATCCATTTAACGTTTCAAAATCAACATTACCAAAACAAATTGCAAATTCTTATGTTCAAGATGCAATGACTTTTCTGGAACAAATGAACAAACAAAAAACAAAATAAAATGTCTATAACCGTAATACAACAAGCATATAAGAAACAATCTTCTCCAAGCGCATTGACAACATTCGTTGCTCCAGTTTATACGCCAGCCGTCTTTGTTGTCGAATCAACACAATCTGGACAAATCAATTATAGATTTCTTGCTGACATATATATTAATGGACTATTGAAAACAAGATTGAAGTTTTCTCCAAATTCAGCATCAAAAGGAATTGTTGATGTTTCAAACATATTAATTGACTTTAGCAACGCACAAATTCTTGGATATGATTCAGGTGCAGTCAGTGGATCTTCAAAAAAATCAAACGTTTCTTCAAATCTTGTGCCACATTCAATTCATCAAATTGACAAATTTTCAAGAAATGAAAATGTCATGATTGATTGGGAAGTTAAATTTGGAGAAGAATATCAACTGACATCAGCATCAAATCCAATAATATATGATGGAAAAGGAGTAGCTGGAATTCCAGCAGTAACGGGTGGGTTTTATCAATCTTGGAATTCAACATTGTGGCAATTTGATTCTTTAATGTATGACTTTGCAAGTTATTCAAATTACATTTTAGATGCTGGATCAAAACAATTGATGACAAAATTAAATTCAACAACAAAAAGAAAAGTTCGTCTTGACGATTATCATACGTTTGCAATGTTCAACGGTACTGATCGAAACAATGAACAATCAAGACCAGACAGAATGAACGTCAGAACATACGATGAAAGTGGAACACAACTTCAATTGTTTCAAGTAACAAACACAGATGTTAATGGTGGATCACCGTATTCGTCAAGTCAAGACAACGGAACAGAAAATTTCTTGTTTGTTGGTGCTGGTCCAAAAAACTTTGAAAATCAAGGAAACACAATTTCAGCAAGTGCAACATATTACACAATTCAATTTGTTCAAGGTGGTGCTGGAAAATCTACAATTTACACTTTTGAAATTGACAATTGCAACGATTCGACAGAAACATTCAAATCGTATCGTCTTGCGTGGTTAAATTCTTTGGGTGGATTTGACTATTATAATTTTGAAATGAAAAATGAATCTTCATTTGATTTTGAAAGACAAACATATCAAAAGACGATCGGAACATGGCAACAAGCAAGTTATTTTTTCCAGCAATCAGAACGAGGAACCACAGATTTTAATGTAAATTCAAGACAAAAATTAAGATTAAATTCTGATTGGATAATTGACGAAGAAGTTGAAATGATGAAAGAATTATTCATGTCACCTGCCGTTTTTATGCTTGAAGATGAAAACGTTTTTCCTGTCAATGTGCAATCAACAAATTTCATTGAATACAAACAAAAAGAAGACAAAGTTTTTCAATACGAACTTGAAGTTTCATTCAGCAACAAATACAAAGTTCAAAACGGATAAATTATGAATAGATTAATTGCTTTTAAACAAAAACAAGACGCAAACATTATCAAGAACGGAAACTTCATTGATTATGTTAATCCGTTTTATACAGACTTTACTCGTAGTGTTGGAGCAGCAAATCCGTTGCCAAGTGCATCGACAATATTCAATCCAACAAGTGGAACTTTTAATTCGGCAGTCATTTTTTCTGGTGCAACAAGTTATTCACGAATAATTCAAAACGTTCCTTGTGTTATTGGTAAGACTTACACCGTCAGATATAATATAATAAGACACACAAACGGAGCAAACACAATTAATTTAATTGGAATATCTAATTCATCAACTTTGAATGTTCCAAATTCAGTTGGAATTCATTCTGTCAATATAGTTTGTGAACAAGCAAATGACGATTTTGGATTTGTTTATAATAGCGGAGATCCAACTTTTGATATTGCACTTGGTTGGATCGAAGTAATTGAAACGTCACCAAACGATCTTGACTTGTTTGAAAACGAAGAAGTTGTTTTGACTAAAGAAATTGACGATATAAGAAATATCGATTCAAAAAATTCTGGCTATTCAAAAACGTTTTCAATTCCAGCATCAAAAACAAATTCAAAGTTCTTCAAACACGTTTACGATTTAAGTGATGCAGGAAATTGGAATCCATACGCAAAAGCTGGAGCAATTTTTTATTCAAATGGAGTTGAAGTTTTCAATGGATTCATGAAGTTGAACGACATTGTTAAAAAAGACAATCATTCAATTTATAATATTACACTTTTTGAAGAAGTCGCAGATTTAAAAACAACACTTGAAAACAAAACACTTGCAAATCTTGGTTGGAACGAATTGCAACACGAATACACAAAAACGAACATCATTGCATCATGGAACGGAAATCTTGCGTTAAAAAACGGAGGAACGACAGATGCGATCAAATATCCCTTTTGCAATTGGATCGGAAACTTTGATGACGATTCAGGAAACATTCATTTGTTAAACTTTCAAGATGCGTTTCGTCCATGGGTTAGGGCAAAATATATATTTGACAAAATATTTGCATCAACTGATTTTGAATATCAATCAACGTTTTTAAACACTGAAGATTTCACAAAATTATTTGTTGATTGGAATTTTGGAGAATCATTTTCAATGTTCGGTGGAAATTATTCTGACTTTGCTGAATTTAGAGTTGATACAGAATTTTACAACGACAACACTGGAACAATTTTAGGATCTTCTTTTACTTCTCCAGATTTTGATTCAGTTCAACAAGTTCAAGCTGGACAAGATTCAAATGCAGCAAATGATTTTTTTAATACTGCAACCGAAACGTTTACCGCAACTGAAGACAATCAAACCGTTTATGTTTACGTTGATGCTTTAATGTATGGAACTGCTGGAAACAATTTGTTTTGTGCAGTAGAACACGATTCAAGTGTTGCTGGTTGTTTACCAAATCAATATTTTTCAGAAACAAACAACGTTCTTGCAACGTCAGTTCTTGACAATTCTGGAACACAAATTTCATGGGCATCAGCCGATTGGGCAAATATTAAAAGACTAACTGAATCAGTTGGAACATTCATATTGAATCAAGGAGAAACGATCACAATTAAATTAAAAACAAACGCAGGAAATACTCAAAGACTTGGTTTTGCAACTGCAATGTTTTCAGTTCAAGCGGGCGTGGATCTTGATCTTACAATCGTTCAAAATAGAACATCAATAAAACAATTTGATTTTATCAAGTCAATTGTTCAAATGTTTAATTTAATAATTGTTCCAAATGATGTTAATCCAAAATTCTTGACAATTGAACCAGCAGTTAATTTTTATGGAAGTGATGGAACACTTGATTGGACAAATAAAATTGACATTGATGAAATAAACATCATGCCGCATGATGTCAGTCGTGAATATAGATTCAGAATGAAAGACGATTCAAATGATTTTAATTTGAACACTTATTTTGAAAACAACAACGGCAAAATGTATGGTGAACAAATAAAAACGCACAATTTTGAAGTTATTTCTGAAGAAACGCAAGTTCATGAAAACGTCTTGTTTTCTTCAACACTTTACAAGAATAACATGGGTGGAGTTTTTCTTCCACAAATTTATGGCAAAAAAGATGGTGAATTTGTTCAAATTGACAACAACATTCGAATTTTGTATGACGTTGGAATAATAAATTGCAATTCGTATTCATCAGAAACGCAAAACAACGAATCGTTTTCAAATCAAACAACAATGCTTGTTTTCGCACCTTATAAAACGTATCAACCAACTATTGATGACGTTCAAGTTGATTATGGGCAATCCTTATCGTTCACACCGGGCGGAAACATTCCTTTTAACACTTTATATTACAAGTATCATTTCGACATCGTAAAACAACTAACTGAAAAAGAATCAAGAATCATAAAAGTCAAAGCAAATTTGACATCAACTGACATCATAAATTTTAAATTCAGCAATTCAATATTTTTTGAAAATCAACTTTATCGAGTTAATAAAATTGACTTCAACACAACAAAAGGAGAATTGTCAGTTGTCGAATTAATTCGTTTGTCTTCAAACGCAAGATTCATTGATGACAAAACGCATGGAGATAAAATTTGCAACTTGAAATTGTTTGCAATTGCATTAAACGGAGAAGTCTTAATGACTGATCAAGCTGGAGCAATACAACCAGCAAGTCAAAGTTGTTGTGAAGAATTTGGCTATACTTGGTACGATGCTCCGATCTTCAAATGTAATATAAAAGAAGGAGCATTTGGACATGGAATCGGACATGGAAACGGAGTTGGACATCACAATTCAAGTTGGTCGGGCGGACATTCTTTAGTCATTGGAAACAAAAATTCAAATGGATTTGGAATCAACACAAACAATTCTTTGATCGTTGGAAATAAAAATTCAGCACAATCAAACACAAAAAACGTTGCAATTGTTGGAGAAATTAATCGTCTTGGGCGTGATATTAAAAATGCAATGATTGTTGGATCAAAACATCAAATTGACGATCGTGTTTCTGACTTTGTTGTTGGAGAAGGAATCGAAAACGTTTTTGTTTCTGGCATTGGTGGAAAAATAAAATATAAAAACACAAGAGTTTTTGGATCAAACACAACTGGACGAGATACTCAACTTTTACAAAATACTGATTGTGTTTATAATGGATTAGTTTCAACAAGTTCTCCAGTTGAGATATTTTTAAATAATGAAACAAACAAAAGATTTCAATTACCAAGATTTAATGCAATTTGCATCATTGAAATTGACGTTTTTGGAATTGTTTGTGATTCAACGTCAAGAGATTATGGACATTACAAGTCGCAAAGACTTTATTGCACCGCATCAGGAGTTGGAACAAATTCATTAAGAATGGACAATGTTGATGTCATATCAACACACACAAATCATGGCGGCAGCACTTCAATTACCGTTGATTTGTTAAATTCACAATTAAGAATCGTTGTCAATGGACATAGTAGAGACGCAACTGAATGGTCCGCACATTGCAAAATTATCGAACAAACTTGCACAATTTAAAAAAATAAAAAATGGACAATTTTAAAATGTTAATGAAAGAAACGCAAAGCATGACAAAAGTTTTCAAATCAACTTTTGCAATGATGTCTTCAATGAAATTAAAAACAGAACACAATCAAATAATTCTTGGTGAATACTATAAAAAACCTAAAAAATGGCAGAAAATCAAACGATAAACATTCAAATCAATGTTAATGACGAACAAGCGACAAAAGAACTTGAAAACGTTTCGAAGTCAACCAAAAAAGTAACAAAATCAACTGAAGAATTAAACGAAGAATCGAAACAATCAATTGACAATTTCGGTATGTTTGGTGTTACTTTGGGAGGAGTAAAAACTGCATTTTCAAAAATAATTCCAACTGCAAAAGCGTTGTTTTCATCAATCAAAGTTGGATTGATTTCAACTGGAATTGGAGCGTTTGTTGTTATTATTGGATCACTTATTTCGTATTTTACGAACACACAACGAGGAGCTGACAAACTTGAAATTGCATTTGCGGCCGTTGGAACTGCCGTTAATGTGATCAAAGATCGAGTTTCACAATTTGGAGATGCAGTTTCAAAATTCTTTTCTGGTGACTTCAAAGGTGCAGCAGAAACCGTCAAAGGAGTTGTTTCTGGAATTGGTGACGAAATACAAGAAGAAGTCAAAGCAATTACAGAAATAACAAAACGTGTTCAAGAATTAAGAGATGTTGAACGTGAATTTGGAGTTGAAAGAGCAAAGACAAATCAAGAAATTGCAAAAGCACGTCTTCTTGCTGAAGATGAAAATTTGACAATTCAAGAAAGAATCAAACATCTTGAAAGAGCAAACACACTTGAATTAAAAACAACGCAAGACGCAATCAAACTTGCCGAAGAAAAGTTGAAATTGAAACAAGACGAAGTTGCACTTGGAGAATCAATGAATGAAGATTTTGACGAACTTGCACAACTTGAAACCGAATTAATAAACTTGCAAACGCAATCATTCAGCACAAGAAAAAGACTTGCAACAGGAATTGAAACTTTAAGAGTTGAACAAAGATCAAAAGAAAAAGCAGACGCAGACGCAAGATTGAAAGAAATTGAAGACGAAAAAAAGGCAAAAGAAATTGCAGCAAAAGACGAAAAGAAACGTCAGGATGACTTGTTAAAACAACAAGAAGACAAAGCAGCAAAAGAAAAAGATTTGCGAAACAAAAGACTTGCAGACGCACAAGCACTTGCACAAGCTGAAATGATGCTTGAAAAACAAGTTTTTGAAACAATTGATGGCGGACTTGAACTTGTAAAAGGAGCATTGAAAGAAGGATCAAAAGCACAACGGGCCGCAGCATTGTTTCAACTTGGAGTTGATACTGCAAAAGCGATTTCAACACTTGTTTCTGGATCAGAAGTTGCAGCCGCTCAATTTGCCGCAGCAACGGGTCCAGCTGCTCCATTTACTTATGTAGCAACAAAACTTTCTTTGTACGCATCAGGAGTTGCGTCAATTATGGGAAATATAAATTCAGCAAAAGAACTTCTTTCAACTGAACCAGCGTTTGCAAGCGGTGGAATGGTTGGTGGATACGGATCTGGAACAAGTGATTCAGTAAGTGCAAAGCTATCAAAAGGAGAATCGGTAATCAATGCAAGATCAACTTCAATGTTTCAACCATTATTGTCGGCAATGAATGTTGCTGGTGGTGGAGTTGGTTTTGCTCGTGGTGGAGTTGCTGGTGGATCAAGCATTGCGACAAACGTTCCAAATATGTTGCAACCAACAAAAACTTTTGTTGTTACTGATGAAATGACAAATTCACAAAATCAACTTGCATCAATAAGAAGAAAAGCGACATTTTAAAATAATTTATATTTAATCAAAAAGAAAATCATGGACAAAAAACCATTTAAAATAGTTGAATTAATAATTGATGACGAAAATGAAGAAATGTCAATTGATGCAATTAGTCTTGTAACAGAACCAGCAATTATGGTTGATTTTCTTTATTTTAACAAACAACACAAATCGAATGTTTGTCTTGCAAAATTAGATGAAGAAAAACAAATGTTGATTTCTCCAGCATTGATTCCAAACAAACAAATATTTCGATATAATGAAGAAGAACAACAAGAATATTATGTTTATTTTTCAAAAGAAACGGTTAAAAAAGCGGCACACAATTATTTAAAATTTCAAAATAACAACAACGCAACAATTCAACACGAATCAAAAGTTTCTGGAGTTTATACGGTGGAATCATGGATCGTTGAAGATGTTGAAAATGACAAATCAAAAAAATATGGTTTTGACGTTCCAGTTGGAACTTGGATGGTTGCAATGAAGATCGAAAACGATGACGTTATTAATGGAATAAAAGATGGAATTTTAAAAGGACTTTCAATTGAAGGTTATTTCGTTGATAAAATGCAAAAGATGTCAAACAATGATTTCGAACAAATCGGAACAATGAATGGTTTTCCAATTTTTGACGATCAAGAAAGTGCGATCAAATACGCAAACGAAATCGGTTGCGAAGGATTTCACGAACACAAAACTGAAAATGGAGAAGTTGTTTTTATGCCATGCAGCAATCACGAAATTTTGGACACTTTGATTGATATGATTGAAGAAGAAGAAATGAAAGAAGTGTTAATGAAAAAATATGATTTTGCATCTTATACAAATTATCCAAAAGGAGCATCGGCAAATGCTGAAAAAGGAATGATTGAAAACGAATTGCGTGGAAACAAATGTGCAACACAAGTTGGAAAAATTCGAGCATCACAACTTGCAGCAAGAAAACCGATTTCATTCAAAACGATTAAACGTGTTTATTCTTATTTAAAACGTGCAAAGACTTATGATTCTGGAAATTGGGACGATTGTGGAACGATTTCTTTTGCGTTGTGGGGTGGTGATGTCATGTTACGATGGTCAGAAAAGATTATCAAAGACGAAGAAAATAAAACAAAATAATTCAATTTATATTTAATCAAAAAGCAAAAAATGGAATTAAAAGACAGATTAAAAATGATGCTTGGAATTGAAGAAAACAACGACAACGATGTTTCTTTGATGTTACAAGCAAGACTTGAAGATGGAACAATCATTTCATCAGATGCTGACGAAATGACAACAGGAATCGTCATTAACGTTGTTGCTGAAGACGGATCAGTTTTTCCATTAGCCGAAGGAACTTATATTCTTGAAGACGGTGGAGAATTTAGTGTTGATTCTGAAGGAGTTGTTACTGAATACAATCCAAGCGAAGAAATCGAAGACGTTGAAGAAGACGTTGAAGAAGTTGAAACTGAAGAAGAAGTTGAAGACGTTGAAATGTCTGACAATTCAGCAATTCTTGATTCAGTTGCAATGGTAGTAAAAGAACTACTTGAAGAAGTTTCAAAAGAACTTGCACATTTGAAGTCTGAATTTGAATCAATGCAATCAGAAAAAATTGGACTTGAAGAACAAGTTGAAACAATAGAAAAAGAAAAAGAAGAACTTTCAAAACAAGTTTCTGATTTAAGTTCAGAACCAGACGCAGAACCGTTGAAGACAACGAAATTTGCAAAAGAAGTTTTTGTAAAAAGCAAATATAATAAAACTGAAAAGCCAGTCAAGTCTTGGAAAGAAATGACGATTGCTGAAAGAATCAGTTTTCAATTTGAAAATAAATAAATTAATAAATTAACTAAAATTAAAAAACCATGGCAGGATTAGTCATTACAAGCTCGAGTTATTCGGGCGAACAAGCGGGCCAATATATTGGAACTGCTTTATTAAGTGCAAAATCACTTGATGAAACAACAAT
>TARA_R110001632_G_scaffold1605_1_pt1 | contig 15334 bp, 5 predicted proteins | sample TARA_R110001632 | Tara Oceans TARA_R110001632 (sample SAMEA4398266) | marine metagenome | biome: Polar Biome; feature: [SRF] surface water layer (ENVO:00010504); material: water (ENVO:00002006), including particulate matter (ENVO:01000060) such as... | depth 5 m
GCTGAACCTGAAAGTCCTGATGTCGCTGATGCGGCAGCAGAAGCTACGCTTGCTCTAGATGTATGAGCTGAACCAGATAAACCACTAATGTCAGAAGTTAATCCTGATTCAATTGCTACTCTTTGTGAGTGAGCTGAACCGGATAAACTTGATAATTCTGCATCTGTAGCAAAACTAGTATCTAATGAACCAGTAAATGTTTCAAGAGCATCTAATCTATTATTTTGAGCAGTTTGTCCTCCTTCAATAGTTGTAATATCACCTGCAATAGCAACACGAGCTGTATGAGCTGAACCTGAAAGTCCTGATGTCGCTGATGCGGCAGCAGAAGCTACAGAAGCTCTAGCTGTGTGAGCAGAACCTGAAAGTCCTGATGTTGCAGAAGCAGCAGCAGAAGCTACAGAAGCTCTAGCTGTATGAGCTGAGCCGGATAATGAAGATACTGAAGTATCACTTTCTAATGTGTCTAATCTACTATCTACTGAACTTGATAATGCTGTTACACTATCTGTAATACTTTGTTGGTTAGCGTTAGATGAAGTAACATATCCAGCGAAGGCTGAATCGTTAGTTGTATCTACACTGTTAATTAATGCTACAATTTCTGCAAATGAATCTTTATCTGCTGCAGATCCTGTTAATATAGCATCTATTCTACCTTCTTGAGTTGTAATTTTACTATCTAATCCTGATTCAATTGCTACTCTTTGTGAGTGAGCTGAGCCTGATAATGAAGATACTGATGAAGCAACAACTCCAATAGCGGCAGCAGCTGAACCTGAAAGTCCTGATGTCGCTGATGCGGCAGCAGAAGCTACAGAAGCTCTAGCCGTATGAGCTGAACCTGAAAGTCCTGATGTTGCACTTGCGGCAGCAGAAGCTACAGAAGCTCTAGCTGTATGAGCTGAACCTGATAAACTTGATAATTCTGAATCAGTTGCAAATCCTGAACCTAGACCAGCTATAGAAGCTGAGTTAGTAGTTGCTAATGATTGAGCTGCATCAATTCTTGAATCAACAGAAGAACTAAATGCTGTTCCTGCTAATGTTAAGCTATCACCTGAAGTTGTAATACTTGTTCCATCTGTGTTTACAGATAAAGCAGTACCAGCACCACCTGATAAGCCATTTCCAGATATTGAAGATGCTAATTGAGTTGCTGTAATTCCAGCATCTGCTACTTTTACACCTGAAGCTCCTACTGATAAAGTAGAACCATCTGCTTGGACAGATACTGAACCAGTACCTGAGCCATTAAAATTAAAATCAGAAATACCATTACCATCTGTTAATGAATTTCCTAATGTGTCGGCTGTTATGCCTGATAGATTCGAACCATCTCCTTGGAAAGATCCATTAAAAGAGCCTGATAATACTACTCCTGAATCTCCTGATATTAAATATCCCGAATCATTGTTTAATTGTGATACCGCTGATCCGGATACCACTACCTTTTTCCATTGTGCCATTTTTGTTTTGGGTTTTGTGGGTTGTTAATTATTATTATTATTTATTTGTTATACGTATTATACTCTATTCACTTAGTCCAATATACATTGAAGAAGAATGAAAGAAAATTCCACCAAGTTTTGCTGGTGGGGTATGTGAATTCTCATATACATGAAGTTGCATAACTCCATCAGAATTTATCTTAAAACTTTCATAACTTCCAGATTTAATTATAAAAGAGTCATCACTTCCATCATTAAAAATTTCTAATGATCCAGTTATAGAATGAGAACCAGAAAGTATTGAATCGCCTGCTACAACCTGTCCTTTTAAATATGCCATGAGTTATTAAATGTGTTTATTATAAATATTAAAATTTTATTTTTAGTTTATATTAATTTAATTTCCTTTAGATTGAAAGATTTCTAAAATAAGCAAAAGTAGCCGATGTTGTATTAAATGGATTTGTTGATATATTACTCCAAACATATCTATAATAGTCATTACCTCCATTACTAAATTCAGTTTTTACTCCGTTTGTACGGCTAAGATAAGTATTATTTCCACCTGTAAGGACAAAATCATCAAATGAATCTGGTTTATTACCTATATCAGCTTGATCAGGATATTTAAAGGTTAATTCAATTTTATCAACAGCAGAATCCCAAATTACCCCTACTACTTTCCAACCCTTATCTCCAAATGTCCAACCTGTAGGATATTTATAATCTAAATCTGTTGTTAAAGTTCCAGGACCTATTCCGCTTGGGTTACCATCGTTATATCCATAAGCCGTTGATTTATTATCAGCAAGTATTGTAGCTTTATTATTACTAACCCAACCATTTGCTAAATCTTCATTAAATATTTGTAATACTTCACCATTTGAATCAGTATGTGCTATAGTAGTTTCATAATCATTTTCATATCTAATAAATCCTTCTCCTACTGCACTTCCTCCAAAAATTGAAATTGTATCTCCTACAGCTAATGTAGAAGTAGAACCATTATGTTCGTATAGTATTTGATTGGTTGCTCGTGATTTAGCTGTATTAATACTACCTGTAGAAAGATGACTACCTGAGAAGTTTGTATTTCCTGAACAACTAGTACTAGCTACCATAATACCTCCTGTTATAGTCATATATAAATCAGTTGTATATTTTATGTAACCATCTGCCGTAGAATCCGTTATATCATTTGTGTCATAAATTCTATCACCTAATGTAGGGGAAGAACTTTCACCATCGTGGTAATACGTAGTTCCAGTATTTCCTCCAGCACATAATTGGGCTTCTCCAAAACCATCAATAATAAATCTTTGTGTTCCTCCTACCCATGATGTTAAAGCATTTTGGTAAAAGAATAAATCCTCATTAAAAGGTTGCCATGGATTTAAAGGGGCGTACCACCCAGTCCCTTGTTCTGTTGTTGATACTGTTGTTATACCATTAGAATTAAAAGTATTATATTTTTCAAATGCACCATTTGTATATGATCCAGATATAATACGTCCTGCACTTAAGGTATAAGTTGAAGTTGTTAATAAACTATTAACATTAAATGTTCTATCATTTGTGTTAGATATATAAGCAAAAAGAGGGTCTTTAGTATTAGATTTTAAATACCAATTACTACTTTTATCTTCGTTTGTTTTTATTATAGTTTGACCTGTTGTAGTTGTAGTACTATTAGCAGCACTTTGAGTATATATAGCAGCTACCTCTCCATCTTCAACTTTATAATAATGTTTTGGGTAACTACTACTAGAGATAGCATAATATCCAGGTAATGCTTTTTGACAACCTGAAAAATCATAAAATAATGGGGTTTCTATAGGAGCATCTGATCCACTTCTAGCATCAAAATAAAGTGCCATTGATGTTGGATTATCTTCCTCTTTTATTTCATGGGTGAAGCTTACATCTAATTGCCCAATAAATTCATCACTTAAAGTAGCATTGTAAACACTATGGTCTTCAGCATAATTTATAGCAGCTTGAAACTGTGTTGTTGCTTCAGCATCTGCATCTGCTTGACTAGTACAACTAGTAGCAGTTCCGTAAGGTAAAGTTATAACTATAGGAGTGTTACAATCTTCTAGTTCACAACATTGAGTTGTTACTGTGTGTGTTAATTCAGCACTATAATATATTGTACTACCACCACAATAAGGGATTGGTTTTCCAGATGTATAAGGTAATAGCACTAATTTTTGCCAATCTACAACTAATGTAGGATTATCAGCTTCTAAAGAATAGAGAAATTGTTGTGGGGATGTTTCAGATACAAAAGCATTTGTAGAAGATAATGTTTTTGTGTTTGAAGCAATTGCTCCTGATGATTGTTGGTAATAATATACCCCATCACAATAATAACCATTATTTACAATACTTAAATTATCATCTCTATATAATGTATTTCCCTCATTTATATAAGGGGTTGTTGTAAAATGATGTAAAAATTGTTTACAATCTTCTTTATAATGGTGAGTTTTAGGAGAGAAAAATGCAAATAGTTGCCATATAATATATAATATAGCTAATACAAGTAAAATTGTACCTAAAGTAGCTGCAGCTTGTGCTCCAAACATAACTTCAAATGAAGGTAAAGGCCCATTTATTGATGAAAAGAATTCTGCTATTCCTGTTATTATTGATTCTCCAAATAAAGAAGATATTAATCCTACACCAGCACCACCTGCTATCGCAGTCCAATTAACATCACCATCCCAAGCTCTTTTAAAACCATTAATAATACCTCTAGTGTGTTTCATAAAAACATGCATTAAACCCGTAATTGGGATATGTTTCTTCTGTGCTAACGAATAATGAGTAAATACACTATCATTTGAATTTCTTCGGTTGGAGACATCATACCCCATATAATATCTATATTGTTGGGGTTGGGAAGGAATAGGAACAGAAGTTCCATTTTCATATATTTGTCTAATTTTACCCACATTTCTCATTGTAGGTTCAATACATGCCTCAGATGTTGGTTGGTTTCCATTAGTACCTAAATTTAATGATTCTAATGGGCCTAAAGTTACTCTTTTAGATCTTGTTCTTCTTTTAAAAAACCAGTGCCATGTAACTCTTATTTCATATCTAAATTTTATACCATAGCTTCTAGACCAAGGATCTCCTACCCTATATACTTTTCCATTATATCCATAAAAGTAAGGTAAAGCGGGGTTATTTAAATATGGGCTACTATAAACTGATGTACCTGTGGATGAAGTAGACCATGATCCTATAACTGTTGCTGAATATAATTTTGTTGTTAAAGTTGAGCTACCTGCTTTAGCATCATAAGCTGAGTAAGCATGTACACCAACTGTATATTCATTTAAATTACCCCCTGATGGAGGGCATGTGTATGTTAAAGTAACTGTTTTACTTGAACTAGGAATAGAACCTGCTTTTGCAAGTGCTATTGAAACATTTAAATATCTAGATGTTGTATCTGGGTCTCCATTGACTACTACATAATATGTTTTACTACCACCGGCATTTGTTCCATCTTGAGTAAATACTTTTGCTATTATAGCTCCTTCAAAATTACATAATTCATATACTCCGTTTAACTCATCTGACATAGACACTATACCCCCATTTGGTGTATTAAAAGTTATTAAACCTAAATCAATGCCTGAAGGAACCGTTACCGTAAAAGTTCCTCTACCATAACTTGAATCATTTAATTTTAATGTTTTAGTAACAGTGTGAAATCTTAAATTACTACTATATTCCTCCTGAGGTCCTGACCAGCTAGGGGAATTACTAGTAAAACTATTTCTATTAAATGTAAAATTTGTTTGTGCCATTATTTTTTATTTAACTTCCTTGTTTTATTATTGGTTTGGCCCAAAATGAACGGTTTTCATTTTGAAAATAAGCATCTGCACCATTTCCATCAAAACGCCATTCTCCGGGGTTTCCAGGAGATTCAATAACTTCTATATCATCTTGAACCCAAACACTATTTAAACCAGACCCACCGTTCATAGAATAGGCTGCTGACATTGTGACATTAGTTCCTGGGGTAAAAGAGGCTGTATAAGATAAATACCCCATACAATTAATAACATCCTCATAACCAAAACCTACGTTGCCTTGATACGTATCACTATTTGACATACCCGCTGCTAAATCTGAAGTTCGGGTTCTTAAAGTATTAGGTAAGTTACCATTTCCAGTATATCCAGCACTACCTGATAGGGAATACCATAAACCACCTGGAGGGTTACCAAAATCATATCCTACACTAACATCGAAGATTTTTACATTGTTAGTACCATTGGATTGAGTTTGATTTTTTACTATAGGTTGTATATTAGTATAATTTGAAACATACGGATTAAGGGGATTTGATGCTTCTGTTTGTGTTTCTGTCCCAAGCCCAGTGAATGTGCTGATTGTAATATCGACATCGGCATTTGTCCCGTCCGGAGGATTTGTTAACTGTCTAAATGCATCATATTCATAATCAAATCTAACATTACTTAAACCATATGTTAATTGAGCTACCCCAAAGGAGTTGCTAGTACAATCAGTACAGTAATTATTTTCATCTTCTATGTTTATTATATATACATCATCATCAGTTACTACTATTAAACCTCCATTATCTGTTAATTGATCATAAGTTAAACCTGTAGCTGGGGAATAAGGTGTTGTTTCAGCCCATATATCTGCTGTGTGGTCAAATACTGTTGGATTTGAGTTAGTAGAATACGATACCTTAAAGGTAGATAGTAATTGGGTCGTTATTGTTACTTTAAAATATTTTGCCATAATTAACTACAATAAATAAATTCACCACAAGTATCATATACATTAGCTGCTCCTGGGGTTGGGTATCCAGACCCAGATACAAAATAAATTGTATCATCTATTATGGTATTTGTAAAAGTAATACCAAAAATCCAAGTACTTGTTGTGGTTGTTTTTTTTCTATAATATCCTTGTTCTGATTTGTTTCCTCCGTTTAGTGAGGGAGTTTCATACCATATTAAATCTTCAATTGGAGTTGTTTCATATAAATCTCTATCAAAATATACTGTTTTTGTTGTTGGACAAGAAGAACAAATTGCATTCATACTATTAAACCTATGCCAACAAAAGTCTATACCAATAGCATCGGATAAACGTACTAAGGCATATATTGTTAAATCTTCATCTACAGTGTGATTGTAAGTAGTTGAGGTTTCTATTATCTGTCCAGAGCCATCACCTGTAAAACTCCACCCTACAAAAGTTTCATCCGCTCCTACAGAATTAAGAGTATTACTAAATGTACTATTTTTTGTAGTTGCAATTGATATTCCTCCATTATATGGTGTATAAGTTCCATTGGCTTGTACTCTAAAAGAAACACCATCATCTAAAGCAGATGCTGATACTATAATTGTTCTATTGTTTGGATTATCTATTTCTTCAAAGCTACAAGTATAACATGATACTGTTTGTGGGTATCCTCTCCACTGGAGTGAAGCTGATATATCTGTTAAAGTTGTAATTTGACCTGCATGTGCGGGGTCAAATAAAGGTACCTGTGCATCTGTAACATTTTCTGAGAAGTTAGTATTCCCATCAACTGGGTCATTTGCATCGTGTTTTTGTGCTCCTTTAATAGAAGTATTGATAGGGTTTGCTTCCGTCCCCGTATCAAACATCTTATATTGTCCTGTTTGTGGTACTCCCATGATACGGTTTTTTTAATTTAGTTTTTCTTCTATATTTTTAATACGTTTTTCTAATTCAATTATCGCTTTATGCATGTGAGCTAACACGGGTCTATCAGACATACTTAACGTACCTTTATCATCGGTAAATACAGCATATGGGATTGCTTCAGCAACTTCTTGTGCTATAAATCCAGCATCTTGTCTATTTTGCTTTTTATATTCATAAGCTGTAAACTGTTTAATAACCTCTAAACCGTTTTCAATTTCTTTAATATTTGATTTAAGATTTCTATCTGATGTTGTAATAAAATCATTGGCTGTTATGTCACCTGTTGCTAAAGCATTACCTGCAATACGTAAATTGTTTGTAAAAGTTGTATCGTTGGCATTTGAGTTAAGGTTTTTACCAAGTATAAATGAGTTACAATGACCATTAATTAAATTTCCAGCCCCACCTAAAATAGCTGAATATTTTGCATTTGTACCAATTATCCTATTATATTGACCCCCACCAATAACATTATATATTTGTGAAGTAGAGTTTTGACATCCCCCTCCTATAAAACTATGTATTGAAGGTGTTGTAATTTGATGTCTATCACCCCCACCAATAGCACTATTTCTTCCAAAGAGTCTATTATTATATCCACCTCCTATAAAACTATAACTGGTAGATGTTGGTATATAATTACTACCTCCTCCAACTATTGAACTAGCTGAAGAATACACAGCATTATTTGATCCTCCGACAATTGTCGCATATGATCCTGCCGAGCCTATTTTGTTATTATAACCACCTAAAATAGCTCCATGGTTATCACAAACACAATTCTTTTGTCCCCCTGCGATAATACCATAATCACCATTAACTCGTATCTGGTTTTGAGCACCACCACCTATAGTTGATGCTCTACTAAGTGTACTTACTATGTAGTTTTGTTGACCACCTCCAATTGTATTATCTGATAATGTAGTACCTGTAATTTGGTTTTGTTGACCACCTCCAATTGTATTACATCCTAATGTAGCACGAATTTTGTTAGAATGACCCCCTGCAATTGTATTAAGGATTAGGGTAGTTTCCCCGGCACCAAGAGAGGATGAAATTTCATTTGAAGCCCCACCCCCAATAAAACTACATTTGGAAAATATAAAGTTTTGTCTACCTCCACCTATAGTAGAATTTAACCCAACGATATGATTATCTATCCCACCACCAATTGAAGTATGGGAACTTGATGCTGTGTTAAATTGACCACCTCCAATTGTATTAAAAGTACCATTAGCGGAATTTTCAAGTCCTCCACCTACAAAACTATAACCACCAGCAAAGGATCCAGATCCACCTCCTATAAAACCAAAATCTGCTTTGATGAGATTATCCATACCTCCTCCTATTGCTCCCCACTTACCAGATACAACATTTGAACCACTAACTGGGATTATTGAAGAAGTACTGTTTGTGTAGTATCGATATGGAGAACCATATCCACCAATTGAAATACCTGATGTACCATCTGCTCCGCTTGTTCCTGAAGTTCCTGATGTTCCATTATCACCTCTATCACCTGTTAAAACAAATGCTACTATTATATCTTCATTTGTTGAAAATGGAGTGGATGAAGAATACGCTACAATTGAAATACCAAAACTAAAAGTAGTACTACCAGGTTGTGAAGTAGATGTTATTGCAAATAACAAAAATTGGGTTTGGTCTGTTTTATTATATATTTTTACGTGGCCTTTAACTGCAGAATCAACTGCTTCAATGGCATCAAAATATGATTCTACATCCTCACTATTATCATCATAGATGCTTATATCCATTCTAGTGGAATTATATTGCACCATTCCTTGATTTAATTTTACAATTCCAGTACCAACACTTGTGGGGAAAGCAGGAGCTGTCCCACCATAAGTGTAATCAAGTGCAACTCCACCAAATGAACCTGCGGGTCCTGTTGGTCCTGCTCCCCCAGATGTTCCGCTTGTACCTGATGTACCTGAGGTTCCACTTGAACCTGATGTACCGCTTGTACCTGATGTTCCAGAAGATCCGCTTGTACCACTTGTTCCTGATGTTCCACTTGAACCTGATGTACCGCTTGTACCTGATGTTCCACTTGAACCTGATGTACCGCTTGTACCTGATGTTCCAGAGGTTCCTGGTGTTCCGTCTTCACCACTTGTCCCAGAGGTTCCTGAAGTTCCACTTGTTCCTGATGTACCCGAAGACCCGCTTGTACCACTTGTACCTGAAGTACCTGATGAACCACTTGTTCCTGATGTACCACTTGTACCATCTTCGCCTGATGTGCCTGAGGTGCCTGAAGTACCTGATGAACCACTTGTTCCTGAAGTACCGCTTGTTCCTGAAGTTCCAGATGAACCTGATGTACCACTTGTACCGCTTGTTCCGCTTGTTCCTGAAGAACCTGATGTACCACTTGTACCACTTGTTCCTGAAGAACCTGATGTACCACTTGTACCTGATGTACCATCTTCACCTGATGTGCCTGAAGTTCCTGAAGTTCCGTCTTCACCGCTTGTACCTGAAGTACCTGATGTTCCGTCTTCTCCTGATGTGCCACTTGTTCCTGAAGTACCATCTTCGCCTGATGTGCCTGATGTACCGCTTGTACCATCTTCGCCTGAGGTTCCGCTTGTTCCTGATGTTCCTGATGAACCACTTGTTCCTGAGGTTCCAGATGTTCCATCTTCGCCGGATGTACCGCTTGTACCTGATGTGCCATCTTCGCCTGAGGTACCTGAAGTTCCTGATGTACCATCTTCACCACTTGTTCCTGAAGTTCCAGAGGTTCCGCTTGAACCACTTGTTCCTGAGGTTCCAGATGTTCCATCTTCGCCTGATGTTCCTGAAGTACCTGAAGTTCCTGAAGTACCACTTGTTCCGGATGTTCCATCTTCGCCTGATGTTCCTGAAGTACCTGATGTGCCTGAGGTACCATCTTCGCCTGATGTTCCTGAAGTACCTGATGTACCTGATGTACCACTTGTTCCTGAAGTACCATCTTCGCCTGATGTTCCTGAAGTACCTGATGTTCCGTCTTCACCGCTTGTTCCAGATGTTCCTGAAGTTCCGTCTTCACCAGATGTACCTGATGTTCCTGATGTACCATCACCTCCTGAAGCGCCATCTAAATTTACAGTCCAAGATGAATATTGCCCACCACCTACTACTCTTGTTGGTGGAGCAAAGGTTAAAACACCTGTTGCACTAACATATGATACAACTTCACATTCTTGAAAATTTGTAGTATCGAATACTACTATTATAGATTGAGCTACAGAATAAGCTAAACCTGTATCCACAGTTATTGAGGCATTTGTTGTATTATTTAATGAAAAAGTTGATGTTGATGTTGTTCTATATTTATCTCCATCTGCTCCAATTCCACCTGAAGTTCCACTTGTTCCTGATGTACCATCTTCACCACTTGTTCCTGATGTCCCAGATGTGCCATCTTCACCACTTGTACCTGAAGTACCTGATGTTCCGCTAGTACCACTTGTACCATCTTCTCCTGATGTACCTGATGTACCTGAGGTTCCTGAACTGGCAGCATTTTCTCTAAATCCAAATGTACCATCATCATTTACTACAACAACTGTAGTTTCGGTAGACATTTCTGTTAAATCTTTTACACCTAAAGAACCTTGAATTGTTACACTACCTGTTATTTGATGTGTATCATCGGATGAGTTTCCAAATTTAGTAGAATCATATATAAGAGCATTACTTGCTGTTAAAGCATCTACTGTAATAGGGAGTGTTGTTACATTTCCTCTATCAGTTACATTTTGTAATGTATCTGTTGTTTGAGTATATGAAGCAGAAATACTAGAAAATATAGCATACCCATTTTGTGAAGCACCAGCTGGAAATTGAATTTCTGCTGTATTTTCAGTTGGGAATTTAACAAATTCTGTTATAACTAAATCATAAGTAGTATTAAATACATCTACATTTAAAGGTCTAGTATCTAAACTGTGGGTTACTTGCCAAAAAGATGAGGGTGATGATTGGTAATGAATATATCCACCACCACCTGATGTACCACTTGTTCCTGCGGTTCCACTAGTACCTGATGTTCCTGATGTTCCTGATGTACCATCTTCTCCTGATGTTCCAGATGTTCCTGAAGTACCATCTTCGCCTGAAGTACCTGATGTACCTGAGGTTCCTGTAGAACCTGAAGTACCGCTTGTTCCGCTTGTTCCAGATGAACCACTTGTACCTGAAGTACCTGATGTTCCGTCTTCGCCGCTTGTTCCTGATGTTCCACTTGTTCCGTCTTCGCCACTAGTACCAGATGTTCCGGAGGTTCCTTCTTCTCCACTTGTTCCTGAAGTTCCGCTTGTTCCGTCTTCACCACTTGTACCTGAAGTTCCTGAAGTTCCATCTTCACCAGATGTACCACTTGTTCCTGAAGTACCATCTTCACCACTTGTACCTGAAGTACCTGATGTTCCGTCTTCTCCTGATGTTCCTGATGTTCCTGATGTACCACTAGTTCCATCTTCGCCACTTGTTCCTGAAGTTCCAGAGGTTCCATCTTCGCCACTTGTGCCTGAGGTTCCAGATGTTCCATCTTCTCCTGATGTTCCGCTTGTGCCACTTGTACCATCTTCTCCTGATGTTCCGCTTGTGCCACTAGTTCCGTCTTCACCACTTGTACCTGAAGTACCTGATGTTCCGTCTTCACCACTTGTACCTGAAGTACCTGATGTTCCGTCTTCTCCTGATGTGCCTGATGTCCCAGAGGTTCCGTCTTCTCCTGATGTACCTGAGGTTCCGCTTGTACCATCTTCACCGCTTGTGCCTGAGGTTCCGCTTGTTCCTGTTTCACCGGATGTTCCGCTTGTACCACTAGTTCCGTCTTCGCCTGAAGTCCCAGATGTTCCTGAAGTACCATCTTCGCCTGAAGTACCTGATGTTCCTGATGTACCACTTGTACCGGCTGTTCCTGCTGATGTAGCTCCTACAAATAACCAACTGTCAATATCTGTAACATTTGATGCATCAGTTAATACATAAATACCATTGTTAGAAGCAGTAGAATCTGATCCTACTGATACAGCCATACCATTATAGCCATAATAATTACCATCCTTTCCATTCCAGTTAGCTGCAACTGTTAGTTCTGATTTAGATGATACTGTGTTACGAGCATCAAATGGTCCCTGTATTTGGGGTTCAAAATTTCCTGAAAATGCTAATGTACCTTTTGTTCTTGCCATGTTATGTTGTTATTGTACTAAAAATTTCATTGTTCTTGCTCCTACATTACCTGATATATTATATGTATACCTATCATATGCTACACTATTACTATAAAGATTTCTTGTTTGGGTATTATCTAATGTAAAACTATTAAAATCAACATTTTCAAAATTTCCACTTAATACATTAAGGATTTGTATCCCTGTAATATTACCAAATGCTTGAGGTATATCAATTGTTTGTTTATTTCCCCCACCTTCTGCTACAAAAACTACTGTTATATCATTATTCATACCTTGTAAACCTTGTTTGGTTAATGTAGAAATATTAGATGTAGTAGCAAATACAGGATAAACTCCTGTAACAGTTACTGTCTTATTAGCAGTAGTTCCTGCACTTAAAGCGGTAAGATAATCATTATCTTTACTTGTTTTAGGTTGTGGACCTGCATCAAAATTAACCGAACCAACCCATTGGTTTGCTCCTGATGTTATTACATGATTGGTAATTGGTTCCGTATTTGGGGAAACAGTACTAGGATTATCTGAAACACCCGCTCCACTATAGTTGTATTGGTTAGGATTTCCACTTCTAAAGGCTGTTGTTGATGTGTATTGAGGGGTAATACTACCCTTACTAAAAGTAGCACTAAGGGTAAAAGTTATAGTATTCCCAATTTCTTGATAGGTAGTTGATGGGCTAATACTAAGTGTACTTGATGGGTCAGATAATGTAGGATCTAATTCTGGGTATAGGATTAAATCCATCATTTGAGGAAATGTTCTACCATTAAAAGTTGAACCTTCAGGTACATTAGGATTTGCTGAACTTGGGAAATCTTGAGGGGTTGGATCTGCATTTGTGTAAAGACCACCACTTCCTTCTTTTGGTTGATATTTAAATTTTCCTGTTGTTCTATCTACTACAACAACATTAGTTAGACTAGTATCTTCTGTTAAATCTTTTACACCTAAAGAACCTGTAATTGTTACACTACCTGTATATTGATGTGTATCATCTAAAGTATCTCCAAATTTAGTTGATCCTGAATTATATATTACAGAGGATGTTTCAAATAAAGTATGTAAATGTGCAATCGATGCTGTTTGAGAAACAACTAAACTACCAGTTATAAAAGCCGTAGTACCATTAAATGTAAAATTTGATTCTACGGTTCCACTACCATCACCATCGTATGTTATAATACCATTTTCTAAAGTTCCATCTAAATCTAAAATACCTGATGTACCTGATGTACCTGATGTACCGCTTGTTCCTGAGGTACCTGATGTTCCTTCTCCTCCTGATGTTCCTGAAGTTCCGCTTGTGCCATCTTCACCTGATGTTCCTGATGTTCCTGATGTTCCACTAGTTCCACTTGTACCATCTTCGCCACTTGTTCCAGAAGTTCCAGATGTTCCATCTTCACCGCTTGTTCCTGAGGTTCCGCTTGTTCCATCTTCACCACTTGTTCCTGAGGTTCCGCTTGTTCCATCTTCACCACTTGTACCACTTGTACCTGATGTTCCGTCTTCTCCGGATGTTCCACTTGTTCCAGATGTTCCATCTTCTCCGCTTGTACCACTTGTACCTGACGTGCCATCTTCACCTGATGTTCCACTAGTACCACTTGTACCATCTTCACCACTTGTTCCAGAAGTTCCGCTTGTGCCTGATGTGCCATCTTCACCAGATGTACCACTTGTACCTGACGTACCATCTTCACCACTTGTGCCCGAGGTACCTGACGTGCCATCTTCTCCTGAGGTTCCTGAAGTTCCTGATGTTCCATCTTCACCTGATGTTCCACTTGTTCCTGAGGTACCTGACGTACCATCTTCACCACTTGTTCCAGAAGTTCCGCTTGTACCATCTTCACCTGATGTTCCGCTAGTACCTGATGTTCCGTCTTCTCCTGAAGTACCGCTTGTTCCTGAAGTTCCATCTTCACCTGAAGTACCTGATGTACCTGAGGTTCCTGATGTGCCTGATGTGCCTGAAGTTCCGTCTTCGCCTGAAGTACCTGAAGTTCCGCTTGTACCATCTTCACCTGATGTTCCACTAGTACCTGAGGTTCCTGAAGTTCCACTAGTACCACTTGTTCCTGAAGTGCCACTTGAATGTCCTCCTCCAGAAGTTGAATATTTTATTAAACCACTATCATCTATTACTAATGTTTTAGTTGAAGTAGTATCTAATTGTAAATCTTTTACACCTAAAGAACCGGTAATTGTTACACTACCTGTAAATTGATGTGTGTCTAATTGAGGAGTAAGACTATCTCCAAATTTGGTAGAACCACTAGAATATATAATAGATGATTCTTCGTATGTTGTATGGATTGTGTTAAAAGACCCAGTACCATTAACACGAATATCACCAAGAATATACGTAGATCCCGTTATAGTTGTATTACCAAGTACGTTTAGGCTACCTGTAATACGGACGTCTTTTGATGCGCTTAAATATGTGTCTCCTTCAAACCAATCTGTGTCTGCTCCACCACCTGCTGCTTCTATCATTAAAAGATAAGGGGGGATTCCTGCAACACTATATAAACCTAATCCTTGAGTTGACGTAACAAAACTACCATTAAGTACAATTTCACCACCGTCTGTTCTTGATAAAGCTAAATATTCTTCTAAAGCAGGGGAGTTAAATGTTCCTGTTGATATACCCGTACCAGAAGAAACACCTACTATAGGATTTGATATAGTATCAGATGCTACATTAGTAACAGTTAAATTACCTGAAGATAATGTAATAGTAAGAGTATTAGCATCTGGTGCTGTTGCGGTTAATGTTGTTACTCCTGCACTTGTTGCTGCTGTATTTATATCAGAAGCTATTTGGGTTGAAGTAGCATAAGGTAAACCAGAGAAAACAGCATCCGCTGTAATTGGTTTAACATTAAAAGTTGTTGATCCTGCCGTAATACTAAATTCACC
>TARA_R110001632_G_scaffold171477_3_pt1 | contig 15327 bp, 15 predicted proteins | sample TARA_R110001632 | Tara Oceans TARA_R110001632 (sample SAMEA4398266) | marine metagenome | biome: Polar Biome; feature: [SRF] surface water layer (ENVO:00010504); material: water (ENVO:00002006), including particulate matter (ENVO:01000060) such as... | depth 5 m
TGAGTAATCTAAAGGTTGTCTATCTTGGGGTGATGTTTCAACGGAAATAAATGGATCTAAAAAATTATCATCAAAGGTGCCATTGTCAATTCTAACTTTATCCGAAACCATTCCTGAGCCTACTGTGTCAGGTGTAGGTAAGTGGTGTGTTTCTTCTATTGTGATGTAGCTATCACTATAAACCTGAAGAGTATTATTAAATGATGGATTTGTGGAGTCATCAATAATCCCAAAGTCGATTACGGCTTTGTTGTTTGATCCTAATGATGCTCTTTGCACTAGTGCTTCAAAACTTGAACTAATAGTATTGCCATTATAATTAAATGGTGATAATGATTGGGTTACTATAGTACTTTTTGTGAGATTTTCTGTCCATACTCTATATTCTTGCATACTGCCTGTAAAAGGTGCTATTAAAGTACCTGTGTAAGTACCAGCACCTATCGGTTTTGTCGGTCCTACGTTAATTCCCGTAGTATTAGTAAGATCAGCAAAGAAATTTGGCACTTCCATACTACAGGATAAAACATAAGTATTTTTATTAAAAGTAGTATTAGTTGCAAAGGCCTCAACAGTATTACCTTTTGATGATCCACTATTTAATCTAACAGATAAATTCCAAACCTTACCATTATATATGGGTCCTAATAAACTACTAGAAATAGCTTTAATTCTACCTGATGAGGAGTCAGCTAGTGATCCGGATGCTATTACTAAGTGGGCAAAAGATCCTGAGTTTAATTTAGAGGTATCTATACTTTGAGAAATACCAATTACTATATCATTAGAACTTCCACCCGAATATCCAGGGGCTATAGATATAAGATCAAAAGCCGTAGTAGAGCCTTTAGTAGGTAAAAATCTTACTTGTAAAGTTTCAACGCGAGGGGTTTGGGAGCGTAAGCTAAAAATTAGGGGGTAGCCCGAATACTCAGGACCTGATGGACCCTCGTAATTGATATCAGGGGCCGTTTGCATTCGGCTTTCTTTCTGATAGCTAAATGTTCTAAATCCTGTTTTGTCTTGTAAGGGGCCCCCATATTCTTTAACATGAAGTACTGTTTCAGGGATACCATATGTAGCAATTAAGGCTTTCAACCCACGCTCAGTTCCTTTAGTTTTTAGGAGGTATGGTGCATTGTGGTATAAACGCTTCCAAATTTCTTTTGTTATGTCCCCTTTAGGAATTGATCCTGCATTTGAAGCAGATACCATAGTTGAACCATCAGTTGACTCATATTGAAAGGTGCCACTGCCATCATCTCCTAAAAGATACTCATAAATTGATGAATTTTCAAATTGAGAGTATGCTCTAATACCTCTTTCAGTTAAGGCATTAAATACTAATTCTTTTGAAATACCATCATTTAAACCACTATCAGCTTGATATTTATCTGTTATGCTATCAATGTATGCCCAAATACCATCAAAGTGTTGAGCTATCATTTCAGTAAACAACACATATGCCTCATTTTGGGGATTATCTCTTATATCAGGTGGAATAGTTTTTCCTATATAATATGGGTTGCAATCATCATATTTACTTGCACTTAACATCTGACCACCAAAGTATTCATCTTCATATGAATCAATAGGTGCGCCAAACCAAGACACAGCCGCTGCTGAATCTACCTTGGCATTAATATGTGGTTTTCCGGCAGTAATTTTAGGCCAAGCATATGGTCCTGACTCAAAATAAAGATATCTTTCCCAATAATCTAATCCCTGAATTAAATTATCAGTTTTACTATTATATATAGATATATTTTGTAGTGATGGGTTAGATGAAGTTACTGAGCCTGAGATATTATTTAAAATAGCTAAAGAACTTGAATAAGATTCTAATAACTCTAATTTATATTTAAAATTTTTAAGCCTTTCAGTTGCGGAACTATAATGAATAAAATTTTCAAAGGTATATCCTGAGGGAGTATCAGGGTTATCAAATTCTAAGTCAACTGAAATACTACCACTTAAATAATTTTGAATATTATTAAAACTAGAAGAAATTGCTCCATTATTTAGAATATCATCATAAGTTCTAAATTTAGAGGGAACTGTAAAATTATCGGTATAATCTATATTAAAATTGGGGCCATTAAGTGGGATACCTGTATCTATTAATTCAGGGGTTCCTAAATCAAATATTACTTCTAAAGGATTAATTATTTCTTCGTATATCCTAAAAGGACTTTTTACATTTAAAGTTAGTGGAAGGGGGTCATATAATTTTATTAAACCAGTTTCTGTAATAGAATCTAATTGAGCATTGGTAATTAATGTAGTATTTCCCTCACCAAAAGATATATTTAAATCCTTAACAAAAGAAGAAGCGTTAAGGATAGAAACTAATTCCTCTACCTTTTTCTTAAATTCACTGTCACTGATGGTATTAGAATCAAATCTAATTTCTGTTCTTGAGGGGGATATTTCAGATATAAAAAATTGTCTGCGTTGTCCTTTAGTTAAAACATTTCTTTGAAATGAAAATGATAGGGTATATTGACCACTTGTAAATCCATAGTCTTTTAAAACCTGCTCATAATTAATATCAATAGAATCAACTAAATTATCACCCGGATTTATGTATGGGGTGTAGTCGGTAAATTTACTATCAGTAAGTATAATATCCCCATTTAAATCAAGAATATTCAACTCAATAAAGTCATTAGCTCTTCCAAATCTCCTTAATAATAATTTTGTAGGGATTTGGTCTAAATCGCTTTGACTAATTGTTTCTATAGATGTTTGATTTATTATCATTTTATGATGTTATAGAATTATAATTAGCTACTGTTACCTCTCTTATGTAATCTAACATACGTTTAATGTCTCTTGTTTCTCCACCAGTTGATCTCTTTTCTGTGTCTGATTTCCACTCACTATAAGTTCTAATTTCTTGATTTTGGCGAATATTACTAGATCCACCTTTTTCATAAGACTGATCCGTATCTGTTTTTAATTGGTTTTGATTACCTTCTTCAAATGGATCAGAACCATCAGGAAGTTTTTCGTTAAATTTAGCATATTCAGCTGTCTTTTTAAGACCCATTGTATATAATAAACGATCACTGCTTTGGCTCCAGTAAATAAAGGGATCATTAACATTACCTATCTCCGCATCCGCTTTTATTTTAATTGCTTGTGACTCTATTTCTTCCGTAATTTCTTCATTTTCTCCTCCTATATTTCCTGTTTGTAGGTCTATTATTTGTTGGTTTAAAACTACAATTTGTTGGTTTAGGTCTTCAATTTGTTCATCTTTATAATCTACATAATTATTTACAAAATCTAAACTTTCTTTAATAAGAGTTGAATGGGAATTAATACCTTTTTGAGGTATATCAAAAAATATTTTATGATAATTTGCAAAAAATTTAGGTATATCTATTTCTTCTTCTTTAGATTTTAATTCACTTATAGAGACATCTACCTTTTTTCTAAAGGCGTTTTGGCTGTAGATGATTTTTTGAAATTTTATATCCCCTAAAGCGGGAGAAGGTGTTGGTTCAACCTCTTCTACAAAGGGTGAGGTCATTGGAGGTTTTCCTGTTGGTGGGGTGTTACCTATATTTCCTTCCCTATTATTAGCATTAGAAGGGGGTGGTGGGGGGGTTATGGTATATGCCATAATTATGTTTTAACAACTTTAAAGTAATAATCATTATCATAAACCTCAATGCCATCTTCATTTTCATGTTTAAATAAAAATTTATAGTATCTTTCTTCTTGGAGGCCATTCATATACATTTTAAAGTACATACCTTCACTGTCTGCACTAAGTTTAGATTCTCTACCAAAGGGTATTAGTGTTTCTTCAGTAGCATAATCAACTAATGAGTAATAAGATTTGCTTGTAAAATATTTAACATCTAAAAAGTTTGAAGAAGTTACAAATTTTCTTGTAGGATATAATTCCCTAACATTTAACCTAAATTTAGGTTCTTCAATGGTTTTATATGAGCCTTTATTATTCCTTAAAGTTGTAAATATTTTACCTGTTTTAAGAATAGTAGAATCAGTAGCGGATCCTGTATCATATAATGAATCATCCCAAGATATATCTAAGTGTGGTGGGAAAATTGTGTGGGTATCCATAGAGAAGAAATTTAATTCTCCATCATCTATAGCTGTGTGTTCTTGTGAATTAGCTCTTTTAATTAAAAATCCATCATTAGGGGTGGACTCTGTTATAAATGTTTTAATAATTTGAGTTACGTCAAATGATAAATCTAAATCATCTCCATAACCATAACTTCTAGATACGTTATAATCTGATCCTGTGTACCATGTTCCACCTCCAGGGGAGGCTGCTATAAAACTTGCTGTTGCACCACTAGTAAGATTTTCTGTGGCCCATTTAGTTCCTAATTCATCATTTGAAATAGCCTCTGGACTTCCATCTCTATATAACCATGAGCATCCATCAGATATAGTTGGTATATTATTAAATCTACCAGTTCCATTATTCCAACTCCCTGAGATAGCAAACACCTCTAAATGCTGATCTATACTTAATTCTTTATGTTCAGTTTGATATAAATTTAAACTAGCTGAATATGTTGGTAAAGAAGTGTCACTAAGCCCAATTATGTTAGATAAAACATTATTTATCTCAGATTGTTTAAATTGAATTAACATTCTACTAGGATAGTAATTTAAATCAATAGATGATTCTTCATCTCTTAATGTTAAGATCTCATCAATACCTGTGTTAAGAACTGTCCTAGTAGGATGAGCGTAAATAGTAGTGTCTTTTTCGGGAAATATAAAATAATGTGCCATAATGTTAATTTGTTACTCTACCAATTATATCTGTGTTAGGATATTTTAATTCAAAAATACTTGGGTCTAATGAAGGGTATATAGTACCATTTCGAGTAGCAGCATCAAAATTGTATTTAAATTTTGAATAACCTGAATTTTCACCAAATACATTAGTAAATGTTACATTATTTAATGTTTGGATTCCGTTTATACCGTATAATAAACTTGATATATCACCTATATTTATAGGTTCATTTATTTGCCAATTATTTATGTTAAAAAATGCTTTTAAACTATTAATTGAAGTTATAAGGACTTGATCATTTGAAAATCCACTTCTAACAGAAATGTCAAATTCTACTTTAAAATTAATTACTGATGCTTCTTTAATGTTAATAGCATCAGTTAACATCCTATATTGTTCTAAATAAGTTCCTAGGTTAACTTTAGCAGCATAAGATAAAGATGCTAATTTTTTATTATAATCATATCCTAAGGTATATAGGTTTAAAGCATTTGGGTTAGATATTCTTTTACTAGTATCCATAGATATTTGTGTATCTTGTACTATGTAAGCTTTAGCTACTTTACCAAATTGGGGTGGCATTGATAGTGATCTAAAAATATAATCTTCCTTAGTTACGGTTCTTTTTTGAGCTGAAAAATTAGCTATAGCATTTAATCTTATATCTTGTGATGAATCCCCATCACCCCCTCCTTTTGCCGGAAATGGATTATTACATGCAATTGAATTAATTGCTGCATTAAATACAGTAGTATTAAGGTTTCCTTTATTAGGTACAACGGTTAATGTTCCTACTCTATTTATAACATTAGCATTGGCATTTGAATTTACTCCACCTCCTTTTAAATAAGTTACAGTTAACGTTGTATTAGAAGGAACTTCTCCATATGCCTTAGTAAATAAAAAATTAGAAGGATCATATGCCCTATCTAATAAAGATCTGCCATCATTAATTCCTAATCCTATATTATCGGGGTTTGGGATTATTGTTGTATCATCCCCACTAGTAGCTCCAGCACCAAATTGAATTTCTATCTTTTTATCAGATTTAAATCTTGTAACAAATCTTTTAGCTACCTTTTTAGTTCTTAATAAAAAAGGAACTTGATTTTGGTATTGTTTTAATTCAGGGTCATTAACTTCTGTATTTGGTATCTCATCAAATATTGTTTCTTGGGCTAAGTAAGGAACTTCAGTGTATTCATTTCCTTCAGAATCTATAATAGATTGAATTCCTATTATTCTAGTATCATCTAATGATAATGTTTTAAACCTTTCAGCATTTGCAATAGCAAATGTTTCAGTTTTTAATTCAGCACTAATAGCTTTTACTTTTTTCTTTAAGAGAAAATAATCTGGTTGAGTGCTAACTGTAGAATAAATAGTTTCTTCAGTAGTATCAAATGAGGAACTAAATGCAAAATTTACATCATTTTGGGTAAGATATTCAACACCACTATTATTATTAGGTTTAAATGTAGAATTTTTTCTAATCCTTAATGCATAATCATAATCAGGATTTCCATCACTATTAGCAGGGATTTGTTGAAATATTTCTAACTCAACGGCTGCGGCGTTTGTAACTACGGGTATATACCCTAAAGTATAAGCTAAAGAATATAAATTTTCTCTTTCTTGGGCATATTGTAAAAATGTTTCTTGTACCTGGGCATCCGTGTAAAAGGATAATACATCACCAATATAAGATGCCATTTCAATAAACATAGTACCTGGACTAGCTTCAGTAAAATCATTAACAGTATCCGGGTAGTAGATTTGTGCTATATTAATAAGGGCATCTTTAAAGTCAGAAAAATCCTTATTAAGGTAATTTATAGTTTTATTATCGGATGTAGCGCTTGAATATGCCATTATTTATTATTAAAATTTTCATTAGTAAAACCTAAAGTTACTGAATCATCTTCATCATTATTTATTAATGAATAGTTAACTGTAACAAATAATTTATGACCTTGTATGCCTCCATCTTTTAAAAAAATATTTTTAAGTTCTATTTCGGGGACATATTGTTCAACTTGGGGAGTTATATAATTTCTAAGACCATCCCCCGCTGTTTCAGTTTGTTGTTCAAACAATCTATTTTTTAATCCCGCCCCAAATAGTGGTTGATTTAATCTTTCTCCTGGAGAAGTAATTAATACATTTATTAATTTAGATCTAGCATGTTCTTTAGTAGTATAATCTAAAGTAAACACCCTTTTTCTATTAAAAGGTAAACGAACTCCTACTGCTGTTTTTTCAGTAACATCAATTGGGTCTATTTTTATAGGTTTGCGGAGTTGTATAGCCATTATGGTCTAAAGTTTTTCTTTTTTTCAATAGCCTTCATTAATGAACTATAATCTTTATTTATAAATTGGTTTACAGGATCGTGAGGGTTGTGAACGGGTTCATTATGTGTAGTTTGGGCAGTTTCATTTAATAAACCATTTAATGTAGTATCTTGCGAAAATGCCTGTGGAGTAAATTGATCTCTAAGCTTTTGTCTAAATTCTTCAGGGGCTCTTTTATCTTTTACTTCAGCTATAACCTGGTTATTAGTTGTTAAGTTTTCTTTTAATAACGCAATTTCGCGTCTTAAAGCGTGATCTATTTCTTCACGTACAACTTTTCTAATTACTTTTTCAAATGCACTTAATTTCATATTAATGTGGTGTTTTTAATAAATATCGAATATTTATGTTTTATTAATTAAATCCTTTAAAGGCTAAATTAGGGGATGAATTTACAATAGTATCACTAGGATTACTAGGGTCTTTATCTCCTCTTTTTGCGGGTCCTTTTGTTAAAGCATCCCTTAATACTGTGCTAAGATTCTTTTTATCCTTTAAATAATCTTCAAGATTTTTATTTCCTAGCAATTTATTATCATTATCCTCATCATTTAACCCTGGTATAATTAATGATTCTATAAATTTAGTATATACTTCTATTATTTGGTCTCTTAAATCTACAAGCTTTTGGATTGCTATATCTATACCTGAAATACCTTTATTTAAAGGGGCTGAGATTTTTTCTATTTCTTTATTAAAAAACTTTGAAATATCACCTATACTGCTTAAAGAGTCTTTTCCTTTTTGGAGTAAATCTTCAATTTTTTTCTTCTTTTCCCCTAAATCATTTATTGCTAACCCACTAACAGGCCCACCGGCTCCAGGCACTGATACTTGGGAAGCTAATGCTAATTTTAAGGTTGGTTTTAGTGTATTGATAATATCAAATACCGGGGTAAGTATATCTGTAAATCCTGTTAGAACTTCTATTTTAGATTTTATTAGATTTAATTTATCATTTACTGATGTTAATTCCTTTTTGCTATCTTCTAATTTTTTAATTGCTCTATCTAAAATAGATATAAATCTATTATAAACATTTTCTACCTTTAATAATACTTTTTGAAATTCATCTGAGGAAGATACAGCGGGAACAGATTTAATAGCTCCTGTTGGGTCAGCTAACGTAGCTGCAACAATTGATCGTAGTTGTAATTCGAGGTCTTCTTTTGTAGGAATTCGGGCTGCTAATTCCTCCTCTGCCCTTTTTTTAGCAATTGTTATTATTTTATCTTTATTCTCTGATAGGAGGGTAGACATTGTATTTATAATATTATTAAAAGGTTTATTTATCATCTTATAAATACTTTATCACTTTTAATATCATCTAATTTTGCTTCTATTCTATCTAAATTAGATATTATAGATTGTCCTAGGACTTTATTAATAGCAGGGTTAGGGCCTTGTAAGCCTGATGTTTGTGGGTATTGGATAGTAAAAAACATCTTAAGAGATCCAATTAAATCTTCTAAAATTATTTTTAAAGTGTCACTTTTAACGGCGGGTATATTTGGGTCTTTTCCATCTATTATAGGTCCTATATATATTCTCGGAGTATTTATAAATGTATCTTCTTTAGTGTTTATATGAAATTCTCCATCTGTTTTAAACATAAAAAGATTAGTAGTTGAAAATATAGCATCATCCCTCCCATTAAATACTAATCGATCACTATCAATTAATACTTGTTTACCAATATATAAGTCTTCTTGTGTAAATTTTCTCGCCATAATTTATAAATATTTAGAAGGATGAGTTAATGCAAATACATAATCTGATGTGTTGCTATATTTAACTCCTTTATAGTCTTTAAAATTTTGTAGAACTCTTTTATCATTTCTCCCATTAGCTTTGTTTTTAACCCTACTAAAGGTTTTAGTTCTACTTTCAGCACTAGATCCTCCTGCATCGGTGCCATCTATTTTTGAATAAAATTCACTATTAGGAATATCACTAGGGAATTTTCTAAATATATTTTTATCTTTAACATTAGAGCCTGGCTCACCTTTCATTAAATCTAAAAATTTAGCATTATTCCATGTAGGACATGATTTTCCGGAACCTGTTTTTATTGTAACTTGATTATGTCCTGCTATCCTGATATCAGGAAATGCTCCACAAAAATATTCTATTAGCTTTTGAAAGGATTGTGATTGGTTAGCTGTTATATTAGGTTTGGTAGTTTTTCCAATTTTTGGGAAATCTCTAACTGGTACAGCATTATTGTCTGAGGCTGCTCTTGTTCCTAGCCAACTTATATTTATAGCATTTTCATTTGTAAGTTTACCAAATGAATCTCCATCAGGAAAATTAATTTTTGCTGGGTAAGTATTTAATGCACATCCATTAGAGAATCCTTTTTCTACTATATCTACATTATAATTACACCTTCCATCACCATCTACACTAATATTATATCCATGGCGTGACCATTTGTAGTCATAATAAAAAAAATTAATTAACTCGTGGTGAGATCGGTAATTTGTAGCAGTAGTATGAACTATTAAATATTTTATCTTAGGACAATTTGATGAATTTGCTCCATCATCTTTTAATCTTTTAACCATATCACTAGGACTTTTAGGATCTAATACTATATCAATAGCATTGTCACTAGCACCTGCTCCACCTTTTAAAGTAATAGGGTAATATTTTTCCATTTCTTTCATTGACTTGCCCTTAATAAAAGCTCTATAATCTCTTTGTCCTTTTATAGTACTCATAGTATTATCTGTTGATATAATTGGGGCTTCGTATTCTCCGGATTCATTATAAGATACCTCGGATTCATCCTCCTCTACTATTTCGTTATTCTGCTCTTCAACTGGTGTTTCAGTTCCTGCTATTTCATAATTTTCTGAATCCATAAAACTTATATTTCCTTCTTCCTGAGCCTCTGCTAAAGCTGCAAACACTGGATCATCCATTTCATCATCAGAAAAATCATCTCCGGTTGCTACTATTGGGGCTGCTTCTTTAACTGCTGATAGAGTTTGTGTAGAAGGGGTGTCATAGCTGATTTCTTGTATCTGTAATGATGGTTGTGGGTTTGTCTGGGGGATTTGTGCTGGTGGTGGGGTTTCTATCTGTTGTAAAGGGTCTTTTATAGGCTCAAACGTAGATTTTGTTGAATCTGCATTAGTTGAAGCAGCATCTATAGGTAAACTAAGATTTTCACCTAAATATATAGAACAAGCGTCAAAAGTAACATTTTCAGTGTCACCTTCTCCTAAACTTAAAACCATAGCTCTATCTCCTATATTAGGATTTCCATCACCATCAACATCAGTAACATTTCTACTTATAGAATTTGTACCATTAGGACCTGCAGTAAGCATATTAATTCGTTGGCCACTTTTACCTTGGATAATGGTACCACCCTCCGTTGGGTTAAGATTTCGTTGGTTTTTCTTTTCTCTAAACCAATTACCTAATCTTAGTATTCCATTACTATCATCCTCCTCTAACCTATATATATAATCTCCATTAGCCGCTTGAGATAATTTATATTTTGGAGCTCCCGGGTCACTTCGACCTAAAAATCCCAAAGTTCGTAAATACTGATTTAGCATTTTTTCTGCTACAGACTGGCTTCCTGAGGTTTTAAATTCTTTTTGAAATTTAAAGGTAGTTGTATCTGGCTCAGTTTTTGATTTATTATTTCCTTCTTGATTAGATATGTCTAGGGGCATTGCGTTACTTCCTGCATTAGCGTGAAGATTTATAGCAGCAGTATAATAGTTTGTTGTTATAGGATTGCTCCCTAATTCAGGGGAAGGAGTAAAAGCTTCAGTTACTTGTATTATTTCTCCTATTAAAGGGGTTGTATAATTATTTAAATTTAGTGGTTTTGCTTGTGGTAAAGAAAAGGGTTTAGTTGTTATTTCTTTTAATTGTACATCACAAAAGAAAACTGTTCCTATATCATCTTGATTTTTATACATAGGGTGTTTTGAGTTTAATATTATTTCTACTACCCTTTTATATGTATTTGTTTGTTTTTCTCTTTTAAGAGAATTAAACCCCTCGGGACCTCCAAAGTTTTTATTTTGTCTTAGGCTCATCTTTTGCTATTTCTTCTGCTATTGCTTGGAGTTGTTTCATCTCCTCATCAGTTAATAATGAATCTCCACTATTAGTAGCAGCACTATTACTTAAACGTTGAATAACGGCCATCATTTTTATTAGATGCTCATCATTCTTTACTGATATTTCTAGGTATTCTTTAATAAGAGGAACTACAGCTACAGAATCTCCTATGTTTTGTATTAGGGGTTTTAATTCAGCAATTAAAGCATTTATCTGTTTGTCCTTTTTCTTACTGTTAGTATAGATTTCTTTAAATACATCGGATGAAGATTTTCCATCAAATAATATCTGATCAAGTGGATTACTCATGTCTATAAATATATCATCCCTCAAGATATCTAGAATAAGAGGAATTAAATATATCTCTCATCTTTTTAACAACCTTAGTTATAATAGGGGTTTCTAATTTTGTTAATTCCCTAATATAAATATAAATAGCCTTTTTATTGAATATTTCTAAATGTTCTCTATTTCTAAAAATAGTTAACACAGCATCGGCTACTTTAGCTTCATCTTTCTTTTTAAAATATCTATGTAGGTTAGTATCTACATGAGCAACGTACATATCTAAAAATTCTACTTTTACTGCTAGTGACTCATTATGTTCAAAACCATTTAAAATAGTATCATCATAATCTGCATCTAATGGGTCTACTTTTCTTTTTTTCTTTGCATAATTTTTATTGTTGTAAAGAATAAGATAATTTTTTCCTACTATACTAAAATAAGAAAAGGCTTTACCTCTCCCTACTTTAAAATAGTGAAGTTTTTCAAGTAAGAAGGTAATAACCTCGTGTTTTAAATCTTCAAGGTCATCTACTTCAGTGTAATAAAATTTAAATGTATGGATTAAATTCTCTGCTAATTTATAAAATGAATAATGTATTCTTCTATTATAGATTTTATTTCTTTCGTCTTGATCATCACTAGCTAAATATTCTATTATTGCTAATTCTGTGTCTTCCGTAAAGTATAATCTTGTGCTTTTTCTTCCTCTTTTCTTTGCCATTGGGTTAGCGGAGACGAAATTCGTTTAATGCCTCCTGTATATTCTTTATTTCTGTAAAGAACCAACCTACCTCATCATCTGCAATAAATGAACCTTTGTCATCTATTGTTTTTAATCTTCTATCACAATAATCTATAGCCTCACTTTGTTTTGTTACAAAATCTCCAAGATTTTCATTTTTCTTAAGCAGATTCCATATTATAAATCCACTTACTATTAATAATGCTATTAATATTGCTATTGTTATTATCATTTAATTGGGGTATCATCAACAAAGAATGAATCTATTATTGATTTGGTATTTTTACTAAAATTAGGATTGTTTTCCTCTTTTATTGCTTTAGCTTTCCTTAGGCTTTTATCAGCTTTAGAGGCATTTGCAGGTTTAGTTGATTGTACAACCGGATTTCCAGAACTCCAAGTCTGGAATTCGATTTCTTGAGCTGTTTGGATAGCTTGGTGGATTAGTAGGGGAAGGTGATTTCTAAATTTAGTTTCCTTCTGCCCACTGTAGAAGTAGAATTTATTACTTTCATCAAATAGGCCCTCTTGGTTGCGAATAGCTAAATATTCATTATGTGAAAGTTTAATGCCCGCATCTTGAAGAAGATAAATTGTACGATCATAAATCTTCATAGCTGGAACGTTTTCATTAAACTTATAAACCATACCTAAGTTTTTAACGTGCCAATCAGAGTCATTTTTAGTAAAATATTCATTATTCCAATCACCAAGTTTACCTAATTGAGAAAATAATGAAACAAAATTAAGTTCTTCACCTGTGTAAGTTTCATTAGCATTATGAAATGCATATAACTTATGTAGCTGATTTGCTATTTTATTTACACGTAAGATGTGATCTAAATAACCACCTGGAAATGCATTATTAAACCAATCCTTAGTAGATGCTGGGGCAAACATCATTCGCTCCTTTAAAGTTTCTGTAAGTATTTTGAGTTTTTTTAAACGCTTGTCTTTAAAATTAGCTTCTAAAACCCCATTAAAGGTTTCAAAATTTATCTTAATTTGCTCTGCTCCTATCATAATTTTTATCTTAAGTGTCCTACCTTAGATCCATCATTGTCAGGTTCTATATTAATTATATTTTGAAGTTCTCCATATAATTCTTTAAGTTCATTGTCCATAAAGTGAAGGGCCTCACCATTCATTCCGCGCTTAATCATGCTGTGAACGCGCGCTAATCCTTGATCCAGGCGCTCCATTGCAACGTTTATTTGATTTTTATATCTAGCCATATTTATTTAATTTCTATTTAATGTAGTGTATGAATTTATTTATTATACTCCAAATGTTTTATAATAAAGATTACAAGTATTTAATTTTTGGAGGATATTTTTTTTATCATCTACACCCCAGGGGATTGTTATATTTCCTATAAATTCTATAGTTTCAACTACGTAACGTATTTCCACTATATTTTCTGTAGGGATTATACGTTGGAGGGTGTTTAGTTTTTGTATCGTAGATAATTTCCATGCTGTCAGCTGTGCATCTGTATCTAATGAATTGAAAAAACTATTTAATGACATAATATTTTATCTTATTAGCCGTTGCGACCTTTATACCTGAAGGCCTGAAGGTATACTAAAAAAGATGGGGAGCCAAATTATTTATTATTCTCCTCTATATGAGGGAGCGAATCCTATTCTTGGTTTTAAATTACCAGGTGATATTTTTTCAAAGCTAGCACCCGCATCTTTTAACTGATTTACTATTTCTAATGCATTAGCTGATGGGTCGCCAGAATCCCCTGCTGCGTAAATATATTCGCCTATATTACCACCTTTTGCACCAAAGTCGTGTGCTAAAAAGCGTGTAAATTTTTCTACTAACATATAACGATAAGCATTCATTAAGGCAATCCCTCTTTGTATTTCTAATTCACCCTTCTCCCACTTTATTTCATCAAAATATTCATCTACGGCGGGTGACATTTTATTTTTTTCAACCTTATCGATATTTTTTAAGTCTTGTTTAAGTGCTTCTTTAAATGCATCTTTATCATCAGCTTCTCTATATATGTCTGCTAATATTTCAGAGAATTTATTTTTAGTCCATTTTTCCCCTTTAAAATATAGATTTGTTTCTATTTTAGGTGTTCCTTTTTTGGTCAATCCTTTTTCTTTCTTAAGTGTAAGAGCTTTACCCTCATATTCATCTGTTATAAATTTAGCTATATTTTCTAAATTAACTACACTAACAGTATCTGGTCTAGCTCCTAGAGTGGCTCCTTCTCCTTTAATCTCAAATTCTTTTCCATCAAGAGATAAATCCCCTTTCCCTACAGCAGCTCCTACATTTTTAAATAAAAGAGATAAAGCTAATTCCCCCATTCCTACACCTTTACCACCTGAGTCTTGAGTTGTATGTTTTACTAATTTTGTTAAAATACTATCAGCTATTCCTGTTTTCTTTGCATCAGTAAATAAATTTCCCCTTTTTCCTAATTCAGGGTTAAAATTTATTTGTTTACTTTTATCTTCTAAATAATTCAGGAAAAATTCTCTATCTTTAATATTAACATCTTCAATTATATTTTGAAGTTCATTTGAGAAACTTTCTAAATCTCCATCTTTATATCCTTTGTATAGTAAAAGATTATTAATAGGTTTATATGATGCAAAATTACATGACCTATTAATTTTCTTAATTTTTTCCGGAAAAGATAAATTTGGATTTTTAGCAATAGCTTGTGCCTCTTCCTTAGTATAAGGACATGAAATTAAATCTATATGACCTAAAAGATCTTCTTCATCTGAGGTGAGTTTTTCTTCTTGTTCTAGAAATTCAGGTATAGTAATATCCTGTTCTTTTAAAATGACTTTTAATAAACGAATATCAGAGGGGCTATCCATATCCGGATAGCCCTTCTTACATCTGTATGCCCATTCATTAACTAAATTGTCAATGTTAACCATGGGGTTATTTTTTAATATTCGCTAGTTTTCGGAAGCGCGCTTTAAGTTGTCTAGATTCATTAAGAGTATTGAAATTTTCTTCTACTTCTTCCTCTTTTTCATCACCATCACCCTCTTCATCTTCCATTTCCTCTTCACCCTCTT
>TARA_R110001632_G_scaffold100880_1_pt1 | contig 15314 bp, 23 predicted proteins | sample TARA_R110001632 | Tara Oceans TARA_R110001632 (sample SAMEA4398266) | marine metagenome | biome: Polar Biome; feature: [SRF] surface water layer (ENVO:00010504); material: water (ENVO:00002006), including particulate matter (ENVO:01000060) such as... | depth 5 m
CATGACTTCCATAAACTTCCTGAGTATGATAGAGGCAAAGATAAGCCACATAAAGAGAAGTATCGTGCAATCGCTAAGACTGGAAAATACAATGAAGAAGTTGAATCAGTAGACGAAGCTGGAAGATGGGACAATAGTTCTACAGGCAAGCGTTACAGACAAATGTCACCTGAAGAGAAAGCTAGGATTGCTCAAAAGAACAGAGTAATGAAGAATGCCAAAGCAGTGTATGGCCGTAACGAATCAGTAGAAGAGGCAATGTCTCCAGCTGAACGTAAAGTGGCTGCTGGAAAGATTTTCCAAATGCACCAAGCCAAAGCTAGAAACAACCAAGCCGCTAAGAGTGATGCAATGAAGGCTGCTAAGTCTTACAAGACGTCTGATGACTCACACTTAGATGCTAAGCCATCTCCAAAGCCAAAAGGTAAAAGAGGACATTCAGAGGCTCCGCACATTGTTGGACAGCTAAGAGGTGTCATAGACACTAAAGGCAACCATAAAGGTGTGCAGTTCAAAGATGGATCTACTAAGAAAGTATCAGCTGATCACGCTAAGAAATGGTTGGCCAAACATGACTCCGCTAAGCCTCATCAGAAGCTAGCAATGTATAAGAGTCACGACAACCACAGTGCATTTAAATCATCACTGGGTGAAAACTATTTCAATCAATTCTTTACTGAATTGAAAATCGCCACTATGACTAAGTATAAGGCAGCTGCTAAAGCTGACAATCAAACTGGTGAGAATGCTCGTCACAAAGGATATCCTGAAAAGGACGTTGATGCAAGACAAGCAAAAAGAGACTCTGGTATCGCAACTGCTGATAAGCGTATAGCTAAGAAGCAAGTTAAGATGGCAAAGGGTGTTGCTTTTGATAAGAGATATAAAGGCGGCAACATGACTGGTGCAACCAAGGCTATCGATAAGATTAAGCCTGGATTGTCCAATCACCCAAAGGTAGCAGGAGCACTTAAAAGAGCCAACGAACAGGTTGACTTTGCTAAGAGTTTATTTGCTGTAGAAGCTATCGAGCGTAGAGCAGATAGAAAAACAATCATCGCAACTGACCCTGCTACAGGCAGAAAAGTTGTCAAGATCGCTCCTAAGAAGGAAATCGATGTTGGCAAAGGTAAGATGCGCTAATCAATTTATTATAAATACACGTATACAACGGAGAAAATTAAAATGTCAAATATATTTGGAACAGGCGACAACAAAGCAATGCAGAATGTTATTGATGCAGCCTCTAAAATCATGATGGGTGTAAAAGACGACAGCACTGACGCAGCGCAGACAGAGTCCGGCCATCCAATTGTAAAGGCAGCTGAAGAAGCTCAAGTAGCTACAGAAGCAAAAGCTGATATAGACACACCTGCTGTCGATAAAGCATTACAGCACGACTGCGCAAGCCATGTTGTTCATAAAGAGCATGGAGAAGGCAAATGTATCCCAGGGATGCACACGCTGGAAGAGACATCAGAAGGTAACGGAATTGTTACTCACTATGATGTTATGTTTAAAGAAGGTATCGTTAAGGACGTAGCAGTAGCAGATCTTGAGATCGTATCTGAAATGTCACACGGTCACCCTAAAAAGAAAAAATAACTTATCATAAACCAGGAGAAATAAAATGGCATTATGGGGAAACAAAGACGACAAAGCATCTACAGGAACTGTAGCAGTCGCAGCCAATGGCTTGGTAAGTGGTACTTCCACTTTATTTACGACCGAAGCTAAAGTTGGTGATTACATGAAAGCTAACGGCGTTGATTACATCATCGAAAGCATTACATCAAATACAGTAGCTCACGTAGCTGCTGGAACACTTGGTGCAGCAATTGCAGTTGCAGCTGCCGCCAACAACATTACTTATTCAGAGAAGCCTAAATCAGTTTCTACTTCAGAAGTAGCTGGGGATCCTTTGAAAGTATTTGGTGTAGACACTACTGAGGTCGGTATCACAGATACTACTCACGCTGGATGGGTTCGTAGAACTGCTGGCACAGGTGGAAGAAACGGTAGAGTACATTACGAGGTACTTGTGGCTGGTTCATCAATTGCATCAGACGCAGCTGACGATTCAGTATTAGCAGACAGTTAAGAGTAATATTATAATATGCCGAAGATAACGTCGATAACAACGACTGATGTCGCTGCAAACAGTGATCTATTAGTCATAACAGCTAACACGAGTGGGCAAGCTGTCACCCGAACAGTCAATGTAGCAACAATTGCTGCGGCTGTTCAGGTTTCGACGCCTATTGTCTCCCAGATCAATACGACCACAGGAAACGTAGTTGCCAACACGACTACGTTCACCGTCAGTATTGCGGGAGCCAATGGTTTAGTATCTTCTGCTTCAGGTAACACTATCACATTAAGTGCTAACCTGGATGCTTTTCAGAATCAAATAAGTGAAATCAGTACACCTGATGGCAGTGTAGCAAGTAATACTAGCCAAGGGTTCCAAGTCAACTATACCCAAGCCAATGGGATATTGATGACTGCGTCGGGCAATACAATCAACGTTACATTCGATCCAAGTACTATCAATACACTGACGGATGTTCAGTCTCCTGCTTATAACACAGAAGGTAACCTCCCCACTGCGTCTTCCAATTATAACGGACACACTGTTGTAGCAGCTCATTCATTGTATCATGGAGCACGTGATGAATGGCACCGCAACTTGAATCTTGAAGACTCAGCTGATGAAATGATATCGCATGTTAAGTTTAGTGTATCGGCCAATGGGTCAGGAGCATTTAACTTTGCAGGTGGTGGAGCTATAGGGTCAGACAATGAAGGATTATACCTCTATAAAGGTCTAACCTACCAATTTGATAATGCTGACTATGCATCACATCCATTCCAGATTAGAATATCTTCTGGTGGTGGCGCATATACCAATGGCATATCAAACAATGCATCTGGTAACATAGTATATTGGACAGTGCCTCAGAACGCTGCCAATGTGGTATATCAATGCACTAACCACTCAGCTATGCTAGGCACGCTTACGATAGTCTCCTAATTGCTGACAACTAAATAATATTATGAACAAGATTGATAGCTCGAATTTTATACTCTTTGCCGCCCATTTCTACGACAATCCACAATGCATGGATGAAGCTGAGTTCTTTGATGATCTCAAGCGATTCAAGTATTTAAAGAGACTGTTTAATAAATACCAGGAGACTGGTGAGATTAAGGAAAGATTGGTACTCAATCACCTTATGATATTATACAATCTATTTGGGACTGTCGGCACGACTAAGATGTTGTGCTTCAAGCTGAGAGCATACTTACCTATCCTCAAACCCTTCCTAATTGTACTAAATCAACTCCCAGAAAAAATACCAGGTATTGGCATCAGAGATGAGATTATAAATACCTCTGACATAGCAGAAGATCAACATATCGTTGATGTACTTAGGAGCACATTTAATGGCTAAGACGAGCGCAGTAGACTTATTTGTAGTCTACCAGTTTATAAAAAGACTAGCAACTCCATTCAACAAATGGGATGCTTTCAAGTCCGGCGTTATCAATCAACGTGGGGACATCGTCACGCCTAAGAACAAAAGAACACCTGCCCAACACAAGACTTTCAAAGTATTCGATGTAATGATACTCAAGCTGAAGAGGATCCTAGAAAAGGTTCCGTTCGGTAAGACACGTCTAGCATCATATGCTGCAGCATTGTATCTGATTAAAGAAGACTGGCAAGAAATGTCAGAGGGTCAGATCCTAACAGAGAGCAATGATAAGATCATCGACTACATTAGAATGTATCGACTTGAGAACTATGGTAAGATGCTAGAAGATGCACCTACTATGAACGCTGGCGATGGTAACGTTGCTGGGTTGGGAGTGAACGGTCCCGATGATGTTAAAGTCAAAAAGAAAAAGAAAGACTACAAGATGCAGAACAGAGTGGATGCAGTTAAAATTAATGCCCAGTACCAAAGCATGTTTAGATGAAACATTTAAAAGCATTTTGGGCATGGTTAGGTAGAGTATGGATATGGCTCAAGTCATGGGTCATACAGCACCACAAAGTCACAGTATCATACAATGCAATCTATGGAGATGCTGACGACCAGGTATTTGAGAACGTACCCAAGATAATCACACAGAAGGAAAAGCTCCTGGTATTCTTAAATGAAGAAGGATCCAAGATAGTATTCCAAGGTGCTGATGGTCTTAACTATAAGATTGAGGAGATGTGATGAACCAGTTATTTATTGGTATAATTTTAGTTTTGGGGCTGGGTGGCTATTGGCTATACCAGGAGAACCAAACACTTGCTGCTAACAACCTAGCACTAGAAGGTGCAGTAGCAGAACAGCAGGCTGCAATGACAGCTATGAGAGAGTCCTTTGAGAAACAAGGTAAAGCTCTAATGAACATGAGTAGAGTAAATGCTGAGATTGAAGCTGAAAAGGCTGAATACTTAGCTATATTTGCTAGACATAATTTAGATAATCTTGCATTGAAGAAGCCAGGAATGATTGAGCTTAGATTCAATAACGCAAGTGAAGCCGTAATGGAAGGACTGGAAGATGATACTGAGAAACTTAACGCTCTTAGCAATCCTAGCTCTAACGACTAGTGGTTGTTCGCTACTAGGTAGCAAGCAAATAGAAATAGTCTCTAAGCCAATAGAGATAGAGATAATGCAACCAGACTTGCCTCGTGCAGTACAACTTACTGCTCCTAAGTGGTATGTAGTATCAGAAACCCGTATTGCTAATAACTGTAAGAAAGTAGTGCAAGAAGATGGTTCAGAGAAAAGACCTAAGGCATGTGACCTAGACCAGAGAGAGAATCCAGACTGGCCAGAAGGTTATACATACTTAGATAGATTCTTAGATGAGATGAAAGAACAAAATAACGGAGAGGTTGTATTCGTTGCCACTACTGTAGGAGACTACAAGGTTATGGCAGAGGACATGCAAGAACTCAAGCGATACATTAAACAACTCGGCGAAGTTGTAATATATTATAGAGACGTTACCATGTCTGATGGTCAGAAAGGTATAGGCGTAGCTATAGAAACAAACGGAGAAAAGTAATGTTAGACAAGGCATTGATCGGAGCTCAGCTTTCTGCTATAGCTTATATGAATGAGAAACCTGCCATCACAGCAGCAAAGAAGTTAGGTTTCACATCAACAAAGCTGGTAGAGAATGATGGAGCAGAGATGCTTGTCTGCAAGACCTCAAAGGAACTGTGGTTCGCGTTCAGAGGGACAGAACCTTCTAAACTTAATGACGTACTAGCTGACCTCAAAGTGTTTAAGAACACTGCAATGGCTGGCGGTAAAGTTCATGGTGGCTTTCAGAAGGAAGTGAACGATCTATGGATGGAAGTAGTTAAGGACCTAGACGCAAATGCTAATCTAAAGAAGCCTAAGGCAGTGTACTTCACTGGTCACTCATTGGGTGCTGCGATGGCTACTATTGCTTCAACAAGACATCAACCAGAAGCATTATTCACGTTTGGATCACCTAGAGTTGGTGGACCAGTCTTCATTAAGAATATCAAATGTCCGCATATGAGATTCATGAACAACAATGACATCGTGTGTAGAATCCCACCAGCATGGTTAGGGTTCAGACATCATGGCGAGATGATATACTTTGATCGAAATGGTGACAGACAACTCAAAGCAACCTGGGCTGACTTTTTCTATGGAATAGGACAATCATGGAAGAGATTTAAATTCTTTGATGGTGTTGTTGACCATGGAATACCTAACTATATTGTCGCTATCAAAAGGGCAATCAAAGCAGCTAAGGTAGCTAAATAGACATATGTATTGGTACCTATTAAAAACACTAATGACCTCCGTACTCGGAAGCTCATTCTACGCTTGGTTTAAGAACACCAAGGTCGGCGTGTGGTTCCAAAACAAAATAGATACCTTCATGGAGTACATCTCTGTGAAATACGACATTGACCTAGCCAAGAGAGAAGAGAAATGGCTGGCTCAGTACCCTGCACTTGCAGACAGAATTAAATCACTTGAGTCGGTTGCACATACTCCCTGTGGTCTGGAAGACTTTGATGGATATCCAGAGATAGATGAGAGAATTAAATCGCTCGAGACGGCTATTAAGCCCCTCAAATAGGAAACACCAATGGCCAACCAATCGCCTGATAATAAAGACGATCATGTTTACCGCGTTATTGAGAAACTGGATACTGCTATCATTAAGTTGGTGGATCTATCAAGTGACATCAAGACCATTCTAGCAGTACATGAGACGAGAATTGATCAGACAAATGACATTGTAGACAGACAGCATGTCGCAATTGACGCAGTCCATGTACGTATAGGTACTCTTCGAGATGACTGTGCTAAAGCAGAGGCTGACATCCGTGATGAGCTCAGTAGGATCCAACAATGGAAGTGGATGATACTAGGCGGAGCAGCAGTAATATCATCACTCATATCAATGGGCGTACACCTACCAGGAGTGTCGCAGTAATGGATTCGTTTATCGTATGGGAACAGAAGTGCTGGAAAGGCTATAAGAAAGTCGGCACTAAGCAAAAAGGCGGCAAGACCGTCAATGACTGTATCCCTGAAGATATGTCTGGTATGTCAGTAAGCTCAGGTCATAAAAGATCTGTCGATCAAGGTGCTGGTATGACTTCAAAGGGAGTCAACGCATATAAGAAGCGTAACCCTGGATCCAAATTAAAGACCGCAGTAACTACTAAGCCATCTAAGATGGATCCTGATAGTAAACCTGCAAAGAGACGTAAAGCATTCTGTTCAAGATCACAAAGCTGGTCTTCAGATAGAGGGAAAGCAGCAAGAGCTCGCTGGAACTGTTAATAACGCTTGACTTACATTCGATAACCATGTATAATGTCCCACATGGCTGAATGGATTGAAAGTAAATACGCATCTCTGTTATCAAACAGATTCGATAGATACACCAATAAGAATGGTAGTATCAACTTCCGATGTCCCTATTGTGGGGACTCCACTAAAGATAAGACAAAGGCTAGAGGGTATCTACTCTCTAAAAAGCAGGCGTATTACTACTACTGCCACAATTGTCACATCTCTCGATCATTCTCTAAGTTCTTAGAGGAGCAAGACCAGTCGTTACACCGTGAGTTCATCATGGAACTGATGAAAGAAAAGGCCTCAGCTAATGTGTCAATGGGCAGTACAACACCAGTAGATAAGTTTACCTCAGCCAAGCCTGTGTTCAAAAAGATGATAGGTAAAAAGCCTTTCAAAGAACTAAAAAAAGTCAGCCAACTTCAGCATACGCACAAGGCAAAGAGATATATACTTAGTAGGCTAATTCCAAGCAATCTTCACTACAAGATATTCTATGTGGAGAACGGATATAATTGGGCTAAACAATGGGTACCAGATAAGTTCCCAGGAGCAGAGTTTAATGGAAAAGATCCTCGTATTGTACTTCCTCTGTGTGACAGTGCAGGTAAGTGTGTTGGGGCAGTTGCTCGGAGTATCGATCCGAATAGCAAGCTGAGATACCTCAAACTCAACTGGGACTCAGGCAGCACTGGCTTCATATATGGACTGGAAGCATTGGACCAAGATAAGCGAGTATACGTATTCGAGGGACAATTTGACTCTATGTTTATTCCAAACTCAGTGGCCGTAGGGTCATTGCACTGGCAATTGATAAAGAACCACATTGATGCAAAAGACGTCACCATCGTTCTCGATAATGAGCCAAGGAACAAAACTACAAAAGATAGCGTTGACTCTGCTATCAGTAAAGGGTATAATGTATGCATATGGCCCTGTACTGTTGAAGAAAAGGACGTAAATGATATGGTCATGGCAGGGTATCAACCTGAGCTGATCAAAGAGATGATAGACAAAAATACATTCAGTGGCTTGAAGGCACGTTTAGCTTTCAGCGTCTGGGCAAGATAAAATAACGGAGACAATAATGTACGAGTATAGGGTAGAGATAGTTAAAGTAATTGACGGTGATACCGTTGATGTAAACATTGACCTAGGGTTTGGTGTTTGGATGAAGAAAGAAAGAGTGAGGTTGTACGGTATCGATACTCCAGAAAGTAGAACGAGAGATAAGGTAGAAAAGATCTATGGCAACATTGCCAAGCAATACCTCAAAGACTCGTTAAAGAAGGGCACACCTGTCCTTAGAACTCATAAAGATAAGTCTGGTAAGTACGGCCGTATCCTAGGTGAGATGTTATATATTAATGAAGAAGGTGAAATGATCAATATCAACCAGGTAATGATTGAGAAACATCTCGCAGTAGCGTACCACGGTCAGTCAAAGGACGACATCGAGGATCAGCACTTGGTTAATAGAACCCTAGTGGAGACCTCGCAGTATGACAAATGAGATTTTAATAACTAAGCGTGATGGAACAAAAGTACCATTAGACTTAGAGAAGCTGCACAAAGTCATTTTCCATGCCTGTGAAGGCATTACGGGCGTCAGTCCATCTCAAGTAGAGCTCAATAGCTCAATCTCATTCTATGAAGGTATCACTTCATCAGAGATACAAGAGACAATGATCAAGTCAGCTGCTGACCTTATTTCAGAAGAGACACCTAACTATCAGCTAGTAGCTGGTCGTCTGATCTCATATCATTTACGTAAGGTAGCGTTCAATCAGTTTGAACCACCTGCGTTGATAGAGGTAGTGAAGCAGAACGTAGCACATAGAATGTATGAGCCTAAGCTGCTTGAGTGGTTCACCGAAGAAGAGTATGCAACCCTTGACTCATGGATTGACCATGATAGAGACAGTACATTCACATACGCAGCCATGGAACAATTCAGAGGTAAATACCTAGTACAAGATAGATATACCAAGACAATATATGAGACACCACAGATAGCTATGATGCTTATTGGTGCTACACTCTTCCACAACTACCCGACAGACACTCGTATGAAGTGGATCAAGGAGTTCTATGAGAGTGTATCTAAGTTCGAGATCTCTTTGCCTACACCAGTTATGGCTGGCGTAAGAACATCCGTAAGACAGTTCTCATCATGTGTATTGATAGAGACAGATGACAGTTTAGATTCAATCAATGCGACAGCAGCAGCGGTAGTGAAGTATGTATCAAAAAGAGCAGGAATCGGTATCGGAGCAGGAGCTATACGTGCGCTTGGAAGCAGTATTAATGGCGGGCATGCAACTCATACAGGAGTTATTCCGTTTTATAAGTTATTTCAGTCAGCTGTTCGTTCTTGTTCTCAAGGCGGTGTACGTGGAGGTGCAGCAACTCTGTACTACCCTATATGGCACTATGAAGTCGAAGAGCTTCTGGTCCTTAAAAACAATAAAGGCGTGGAAGACAACCGTATCAGACACCTGGACTACGGTGTACAGTTCAATAAAGTCTTCTATGAGAGGTTACTAAGTGGAGGAGACATCACACTCTTCTCTCCAAGCGATGTACCGGAACTTGTGGATAGCTTCTACTCTGATCCAGATACATTCAGAGAGCTCTATGAAGTGGCCGAAAGAAAGACATCCATTAGAAAAAAGAAAGTACCAGCCATTGATCTATTCTCCTCATTCATGCAGGAAAGGAAGGATACTGGACGCATATATCTAATGAATGTGGATCATGCTAATGAGCATGGATCCTTTATACCAGAGTATGCTCCTATTAAACAGTCTAACCTATGTTGTGAGATCAACTTACCTACTAAGCCGTTGAAGAACATTGACGATCCGAATGGTGAGATATCTCTATGTACACTAGCAGCTATCAACTGGGGCAACATTAAGAACCCAGCAGGTTTTCAGAAGCCAGCAGAGCTATTAGTACGTGCATTGGATCAACTACTAGACTACCAAGACTATCCTGTACTAGCAGCCGAGCTATCTACTATGAACCGTAGACCTTTAGGTGTAGGTATCATTAACTTTGCCTATTGGATGGCTAAGAATGGTATGACATACAGTAAGCCTGATCTACCTATGATTGATGAATGGGCAGAGGCATGGTCATACTATTTGATCCAAGCATCTAACCAATTAGCTAAAGAACGTGGTCCATGTAAGAAGAACATAGAGACTAAGTATTCTCTAGGAATCTGCCCTATAGACACGTATAAGAAGGACGTTGACGATCTGGTGCCTCATGATCCAAAGATGGACTGGGCCACGCTTAGACACGATCTAAGAGAGTCTGGCATCAGGAACTCTACGCTGATGGCGCTTATGCCTTCGGAGACATCGTCCCAGATCAGTAATGCTACTAATGGCATCGAGCCACCTAGAGCATTAGTATCAATCAAACAGTCTAAAGATGGAGTACTCAAGCAAGTAGTACCTGGCATACATCACTTGAAGAACAAGTATGAGTTACTATGGGATCAGAAGTCACCACAAGGTTACCTATCCATCTGTGCAGTACTGCAGAAGTATGTGGATCAAGGCATTAGTGTCAATACCTCATACAACCCAGCTCACTATGAAGATGAGAAGATACCGCTCTCTACTCTATTACAGGACATTATTTCGTTCTATAAATACGGTGGCAAGCAATTGTACTACTTCAACACCTATGATGGTGCGACAGACGAAGTAGAAGAACCAGCTCATCCTTACATAGGTCAGGATCAGCCGTTAGATGATGAGGAATGTGAGTCGTGCGTACTTTAACTAAAAATAAGAAACACCAGACAGAGAGGAATGCCTTCTTTGATGGTAACGTATCGATTGCAAGATACGACGAGCTACGCTATCCGTTCCTGGATAAGATTACTGAGAAGCAGATTGGATTCTTTTGGAGACCTGAAGAGATTGATATCCTTAGAGACTCCAAGGACTTCCATAACCTGACAGAATCAGAGCAACATATTTTCACGTCTAACTTAAAGAGACAGATCGTTTTAGATTCAGTTCAAGGGAGAGCTCCAAACTTAGCATTTCTACCGCTAGTGTCCCTCCCTGAGCTGGAGACCTGGATTGAGACATGGTCGTTCTTCGAGACGATCCATTCCAAGTCATACACACACATCATTAGAAACATATACAATGACCCTAGCGAAGTGTTTAACCGTATACTTGACATACAACCTATCATGGATTGTGCAGAGAGTATTACCGAACATTACGATAACCTAATGGACTATACTCACACAGTATACCAGGCTAAGCATCCAGCTTACGACGAATATCACCATAAAAAGCTGATTTGGCTGTGTTTAAACAGTGTAAATGCGCTGGAAGGCATTAGATTCTACGTGTCATTCGCATGTAGCTGGGCATTTGCAGAGCTGAAGAAGATGGAAGGTAACGCTAAGATCATCAAGCTGATCGCTAGAGATGAGAACACTCACCTAGCTGGTACGCAGCAGCTCATTAAACACCTACCTAGAGATGATAAAGACTTCGCTAAGATTAAGAAAGAGTGTGATGATCAAGTTGTAGGAATATTTGTAGATGTAATCGAACAAGAGAAGCAGTGGGCAGAGTATCTATTTAAAGATGGATCCATGATTGGATTGAATGCTCAGCTGTTAAAGAATTATGTAGAGTGGATAGGTGCCAAGCGAATGAAAGCTGTTGGCCAACCCTGTCCGTATCATGTGAGTGCAAGCAATCCTCTGCCTTGGACCCAGAAGTGGATCAGTGGAGGAGAAGTGCAAGTGGCACCACAAGAAACAGAGATAAGCTCTTACATCGTAGGCGGTGTAAAGAAAGATGTGGACGAGAACTCGTTCCAGGGCATGTCTTTGTAGGAGAATAGAATTATGGTAAAATGTGATAGATGTTTAAATGAGTTTGATAAATTAGAAAAGGTGATATATAATGTCAAAGCTGCCGACGGAAACCTCGAGTTCCCAGCCCAATACTGCGTCCAGTGCGCAGACGAATGTGAACACATCATCAAGCAAGACCTCCAGGCCGCTCCCCATGAGTCCTAAGCAGATCCTAGTCACAGGTGGCTGTGGATTTATTGGTGGACACTTAGTGGAGAAGCTGATGGACAAGTATCCTGACGCTAGCGTCGTCGTAGTTGATGACCTACGTACACCAGGCAACTACAGGGTCGACGGTGTAGAGTATCTCAATGAGAGTATCCAAGATGCGCATGAGCGTAATGCTCTGCTAGAATGGGACTTCGACTACATATATCACTTAGGCAACACACCTAGAGTTCGTAGAGCCATTGAGTTCCCAGCTGAGACGATTGACAACAATGTCACGTCAACGACAGCTGTGTGTGAGATAGGTCTTAGGTGCTCTGCACAGGTGTACTTCGCTCAGTCTAGTTCAATACAATATGAAGATACTGTAGACAATGCATACACCCTCTCTAAGATATTCTGTGACGACATATTAAACCTCTATCAGTTCCAGTATGGACTTAATGTAACCAAGATGTTCTTCTATAGTGTATACGGTCCAAGAGAGGCTGACTATGGCCCATACTCTACAGTGGTCAAGAGATTCAGCCAACGTGTTGAGTCTGATGAGGTACTGGAGATCTATGGTGATGGTAATAAGACAAGAGACTTCACACACGTCGAAGATGTTACACGTAACATGATGCTAATGATGGATGAGATAGGCTTTATAGATGAGATTCACTTTGGTAAAGGGGATCCTAGAAGTATACAGGAGATTGCTAACGCATACCATCATCCAATGGTATATAAGTTTAACATGCCAGGTGAAGCACAAGACACTCATTGCGAAGATGGTTATGGAGACTACGACTACGACGTGATTGAATATATAACAGAATGGGTAAAAGGGAGAAGTAGTGTACACTGATTCACTAGTAGAACAAATGCTATGGGCTGGCCAGAAAGGGATCCTTGGCAACAATGTAATGGAGTATGGTAACAACGATTGGGATCCTAAGATGAATGGTCTATGTAAGGCCAGACAAGCAGACTGGGTGCTATCAGATAACCTGACTACATTCTACATGAACTTAGGAGTGTCTAACTTTAGACAGTTTCCACGTAAGCCTGAGGGCGACATACAGTTCGATGCATGCGTCGGTAAGGACTTCATTGATGGTGGCTTTGATCTACCTAACCTGTTTGCTGAGATTCATAACCGTACCAAGGAAGGTGGACTGATAATCATTAACTCTCCGATTGGGATATCATCAGCTATGATAGCCATGACACCTAACGCAGTGTCCTATTTGAAGAAGATGAATGGGTATGACGTCCCATACTATAGGATAGAGACAGAGACCAGAACATTCAGCGTGCAGATAAACAGCGACACATCATTCACGTCACGCAAGTTACGCGATCAGCTATATAAGTTTAGAGAGGTTCAGGATCTAAGACTGAGCGTCATATTTAAGAAGAACTCTAATGAAGAGTTCAAGTACTAGGAGCACCTATGACTGAAGAAGTACACATTGAAGGTCAAGTAGAGATATTCTGCGAAAATTGTGGTACAGAATGCATAGTGATTGCAGGCGAAGACGCCTCCATAACAGACGTACAGTACTGTCCGTTTTGTGGTGACGAAATTGACAAGGAATTAACATTAAATGATGAAAACTTTGACGCCGGCTGGGACAACGACTAGCTTTATAGAGACGTACGACTGTCTCAAGCCAGAAGAATGTGGTATCACTATTAAGACTGCATGGCAGTTCATGCAGGACCATGCCAACACTGAGCATGTAGCTCGGGACAACAACGATACACGTAACGACACCCAGGCATTCTTAACCAGTGCTAGATTCCAACGTCCCTTCGAAGATAGGATGATGAGATGGATCAAACCTCACTGGAACGAATACTCTAAGAAGTATCACATACACAAACAGATTGAAGATGTCTTTGATCCACTGTATAAGATACAACTATCTGAGACTGGTGGGGGTTATCTTAATCCTCACTACGAACAACAACGCGGTAGATCAGGCATGGCAGAGAGATTTGCGGTGTGGATGATCTATTTAAACGATGATTTCAAGGGTGGACAGACGTATTTCACCCATCAAGAGTTAGAAATCGCTCCTAAGCAAGGTATGTTAGCTATATGGCCCGCATCATACACGCATAGACACCACGCAGTTAACAATCTAGTCGGTAAGAAGTGGGCAGCTACTGGTTGGTTTAGGTATAAAGTCGATGGACTCACAGCATAAAACGTATCTTGGGGTGGACTATTCTATGTCCTCTCCATGTATTTGTCTCCATGACAAGTACGAATACTCATTTCACTACCTAACAAAGACGAAGAAGTATGAGGGTTATTGGGAGATTGACGGCGGTAATGTCAAGATCACAGGACATCTGATGCCTAAATTTGATGATGACATTGATCGATGGGATAGTATCAGTGGATGGGTGATGAGAACAATAGAGGACTGGACAGTAGATTATGCATTCTTAGAAGACTACTCGTTTGGATCCACAGGCAGAACCTTTCAGATAGGAGAGAACTTTGGCCTGTTGAAATATAAGCTGAGATTGGGTATAATACCCTGGCTAACTGTTCCACCTACTGTACTGAAAAAGTTCGCTACAGGTAAGGGGAACGCAAAGAAAGAAGACATGCAGGAAGCATTCATAAAGGAGACTGGGTGGGACATTAAAGCAGCTCTGCAACAGACAGAGAAGCAATGGAACCCCTCAAGTGATATAATAGATGCGTACTTTTTGGTCGAATACGGCAAACACAAAGAAAATGAAGAAGAATAGCAAGAGAGAAAGGCTCGCCACCTACATAACAGGCGTACTAGCAACAACCATAGTAGTGTATACAATGCACTTTATGTTCATGTTCCCTAAAACTATGATTATAACGTATATCGTACTGTCAGCCGTCCACATGAGCGGCTTAGGTACGGCAATCCTCGACAAACTCTCGGGGTATACACGTATATAATCGTTTCTAAGAGGTTTATTATGAGAGACATCACCAAAGGTACTTGGTTCAGCCCAGACAGGCGTAAATCGATTAAGATTATCGGCACGCTTGGAGCTACCTACACTGTGAAAGAATACAACAAGTCCACCAAGATCACGCAGGAACTACGCGTCGGTAAGGAAGGCTTTAACCAGTTCATCGAAGAGCTGATCAACAACAAATGGACTCAATCTGCCCGTTGACTTTAAATCAAAGCTATTGTATAATAGTTGTATAATTTGATTAAGGAGTTAAAGGCATGAAACAAGATATATTTACCAATTCTACGCTAGAATTCACTAACACTGATGCGTTTGCCAGTGGAACATCGTTGCAGTCTGATAGACATGATTACTCATACAATGAGCTAGAGGAAGCATTTGGCAAACCTGGTTATGAGGGTATTGGCGATAAGA
>TARA_R110001632_G_scaffold384_5_pt1 | contig 15292 bp, 12 predicted proteins | sample TARA_R110001632 | Tara Oceans TARA_R110001632 (sample SAMEA4398266) | marine metagenome | biome: Polar Biome; feature: [SRF] surface water layer (ENVO:00010504); material: water (ENVO:00002006), including particulate matter (ENVO:01000060) such as... | depth 5 m
TATAATAACCTTCTCTTTCGAGAACCATTATTAGATATTCGTCATTTTCATCTTTTTCCAACCAATGTCTGTTGTAGTAGTGATAATCATCTGCTTCTGAAAGAGCATTCCTTGCTATCTCAGCTGTCAATCCATGACCCCATTCTTTGTGTTTATAAAAATATATACCATAATCGTAACAGGTTTCACAATCCGGGGGAGAATCAAAATAAGTGCAACAAATGTTAAAATTATAAACCAAATATTTCAGGTCTTGCAATATCAAACTACACATTTTCTTGTTAGTTATTGAATTAGTTACAATTGGTGTAGAAAAATAGTTATAGGCAGTAGCAACAGATGTGGAAACGGCATACAATTCATCTATTTTACTCATTGTACTGTTCAAATAATTAGATAGTAAATCTTTATTATAATTTCTCCGAAGAAACGAATCCATCAGAACATCAGACCTGTCCAAAATAAAGAACCATTTTTTAAATAATTTTACTGTATACAAAACCAAATCAAACATTGTATCTCCAATATTTTTTGACTTGTTGGTCATCTTTCGCTCAAAATTTTCAAAGGTATCAATATCATACTGAATTCTGTCCATTATACTTCCCTTAGGAAAATATCTCCCGTTAAGAGTTTCTTTGTCAAAAAATTCGAAAAGTGTTTTAAATTCTTTTTCTTTTTCTAAGATTTCGGTTTTTCTTTCTATCGGAAGATTTGGAAAAGCACAACTTTCTACTTCTAACTGTTCGTAAAAAACAGAGTCTAAGAAATCATATTTTTCAATAACAAATTTAAATTCCATAATAATATACCACAATTCAAGTGGAAGAAATTTAAGAAGAAAATAGAACTTCCCTTCTGGTCTCACTTTTTCTATTCCCTTGGTAGTTTTGACAAAAACCGGAGGATTGAAATCTTGTTTCCTATAAAGTTTTGGTTCGTTTTCTGGGTCTATCGGCAAATACAGTGGTTTAAAACTGTGAGCATGGTCTCTTTTGGCCAAATCATCAATTTCCAATTCCATCTGATGATGATGTAACATAGTGATTACCTTATATTATAATTTAATCATTTGATTTTCAATTTTTACTTTATAAGGTCAACTTAACAAAATATATAAAATATAGAAGAATACAAAAGATAAAATGGAGAATGATAATTTAGAATTTGTAATTGACAAAGATAGGGATTCTGATATTATGGACGATATTAGATTAAAATTACTCCACTGTTTAACCAAAGCGGAAAAATCTCATATAGAGAAATATGTTAATTTTTATAACAATACTGTTGTTTTAAATTTTGTAAATGAAAATAATATTATTAAATTAGATACTAAAGAAAAATTGTTGTTTTTAAAATTCTTAGATATGTTTCACGATAAAGATATTTATATTTCTTGTGATAAACATCATAATAATTATATGAAATTGCTTTTTGGGGAAAAAATATTTACCATGCTTAGAGGTTCTTTTATGTATTGCAAACACCAAAAGACGGGAGAAGAAAAAAGAAATTTAATTAACAAAGTTAATTCTATTTTGGATTCCGGAGTTGGTTATTATGACGATATTCAAGAAGTAGACTTAATCCTCAATCTGAAAAATTTAAAACACGCAGAAATTTATGATGTGTGTGATGTTTACAAAATTTTAGACGGTATATGTGAAACTAATTATTTTTTGTATACCGATAAGTATGATTCTGTAAATTTAGAAAGAATGAAACAAAGTAATTTAATGAAATTTCCATATACTAATAACACTATTGCTTCTAAATATTACTTATTAGAATCTTTGATAGAAAATGGAAGAAAATATAACATGTCAAATCTTTCTTTGAAAAAATTACTCAAGAATATAGAACATTCAGATTATTTTGAAACTTTCAGTAATTCTACTTATCACAAAATTTGTAACATACAGAAGAAAGATAACTTAAAAATTAAAAAATTTAAGAATATAGAAGAAGCTATATCTTTCAATATTATGTTATCCAAAAATGGAATATATGGAATGATGATTTTTCACCATCAAAAATATAATATTTGTTATCTTTCTTCTACAGATTTCTCTTCTCAGATTGATTTGAAAACAACAAGAGAAGAGTATTTAAAATTATTTACTAAAGATGAAATTAAAATTTATGATTTGGGTGACAGAACTTTGTATTACTTAACAAATATTGTTAAAATGGAAACAGGAGAATTAATTACTATGGATGATAAAGGATTTTTAACACAGAAAGGAAATATTATAGATATCGAAACTTTGGAAAATAAAAAATTACATTGTTATAATATCTGTAACGATTTATTACAATTAAAAAAGAAAAGTATTCGTTTTGACAGAAGTAAGGTTAATATTGATGTGGATATTAATATTCGTTTCGATGAAAAGATAGATTTTATTTATTCTTTGTGTATCAAGAATTCTGATATAGATGTTGTTTTGGAAAAAGATATTTTTGTAGATGGAGATGTTAGGATTTTAGAAAAGAAAGTGAGAAAAATGTGGAATAGAGGATATTTTTTGACAGATTATGCTATTTACAGATACGGGATTATGGGAAAATTAAAGAATCAAGATATTAAATTTCCGGATTGGTTTATGTCAGAGGATGGCGAAAGTTATGAATGGTTGACCAAAACTTTGGATTCTATTGTATGATATCTAATAATTATTAGATATTGGATTCCTCAAAAGTGATAAATTAAAAAAAAAGTAGGAATATAGTCTTCTGCTCAAAAATGTGCGACACCAACTGTAGCGACCCGTGCAATAACGATTGCAACTACGAGCCTACCGGCGAGTGGGTGCCACTACTATACGGGAAGTACCGGGTGCTCCAGTGCACCAAGTGCGGTCACCGCTCCCGTGAGACGGAGCAGACCAACGGACTCTAACACTGTCGAAGTGTTAGATTAATAAAAACAAAAGTGATAAATTAAAAAAGTAGGATAAATACAATCTTTCACGATGGAGGCAACTTGCTCTTTTTGTCGCCAAAATGATGACATCAAGGCCATGTCCTTTGATACTTACGGCATTTGGTGCAACTGTTCCAAAAAAGTAAACTTGGAATGATATCTACGGATAGTATTCTTTTTCAACACATAAATTTAAAAATATTATATATCTAAAATGACATTATCAACCGGAGATATTCTGGCTATCGTTTTTGGGTCACTGTTAGGTATCGTAATTTTAGGGTATCTTATCTATTCCATGATGTTTAGAAAAAAGAAAGTTATTTCCATCCAAGATGTGGAAAAATATATCCAAGAAAACCCATCAAGTAAAAATCAAATCATGAATATGTTATCCTCTGCTCCTTCTTCAGAACAACAAACCGTACAGCCTCAAGAATATGGAGATAAAATTTTAACAGATGTAGCAATGACAACACCCACTAGATAATTTCTCATATTTATGAGAAATTAGAAACCAGCTCTTTTGGATAATAAATTAGAACCTTTAGAAGACATGTTATCAACAATGAAATCAATAATATCTCTGACATTTTCCTCTCCGGGTTCTTCACCGATACTCTTCAAAAAATCCATTACCAAAACACAAAAATATGTAGAATCAAAGTCATTTAACAGACCTTTATCTTTGTAAATCATGGATTCGTCTCCTTTCAACGGATTAATAAAATTAAGAGTCCTCACTTTAGAATTATGAAATGCTAATTTTCTTTCATAACTCAAAATATCCCAATCTTTATAATCAACTCCTGTGACCAATAATCTAGTCTCACTAGATGTTGGTTTATTATAAATTTGTCTCAAAACCATCCCGTTTAAATAATTCCTTTCCTTCCCTTCGAGTAAAATAAAATCGTATGCAAATGGTAATCTAAATTTTAGTAACGAAATAACAGGTTTTAAATGCTCCACCCATTTTTGTTGCAGTTTCATATCAGACCAAACAGCATCTTCGTTAACCTTCTTAGAATTTTTAGTCATTCCTCCTGGGTTATATGACAGTGTTCTGATATCACTAATTAAGACACAACTATCTTTCTTTTTCCATTTTTCCAAATCGACATCATCAAAATATTTTTTATAGATGGTAACGTTAGTTAATTCTTTTAACCTTGGGTCAAATTTTTGGGTATCATAAAGATGATAATGATATTCGTCAAAGAGTTGTGCTAAGACGTAAATATGGTCTCCCGGAGCAGCTCCGATATAGAGAATATCTTTAACTTCAGAATTATCTAAATGATAGATGAAAGTAAAAAATTCTGACATGAAAAGTTTTAACTGACCCCAATGAACATTCACCAAAATTTTATTATAGTCGTATGGAATTTCTTTATCATTTTGGTGAATATAAAAATATTTTTCCTTATCAAAATTTTTATGTTTTAAATCTTTCTCTGTCACTCTCTTTATTTTCAGAGAGTCTAACGGAAAGCTATTTCCATTACTTAAATCCATTTTATATTCTTTTTATTCTATATATCGTTTAATAATATTTAAGGTAAGTTAATTTTAAATCCTCGGATTCAAAGTTTGAAGCGAGCGTTGAACCTCACGATCTCCTTGTATTCCCGAGAAGCCTTGAACTCCTTCTTGAGTTTGGAGATGTAGGTCTCCTTTCCCGGTTTGTCCATCTTCAGAAACCCAGAGACTTCGCGTTCCAATTTCCTCGGGAGACCCGGGAGACTCTTGGGTTCGGTCTCCATCCAACTCATGAGTGTGACTCCGTTGTAGTCAGAGAAGTCTGGGTTGGCACCAAGCACCAGGAGGAGCTTGAAAAACTTGAGGGACTGCACATCCCGTGTCAGCTTGGTCAACTCGTATTCGTCCCCTTCCAGCCAGCTAAGACTTTCACCCATCTCTTTCGTCACCATAAGGAGGAGAAGGAGAGGGGGAGCGCAACCGTAGCTGGGTTCCCAGTATCCCATTGGTTCTCCACCCTGTCCTGCGAAGTCCAACGCCTCTTCGAGGTTTCCCTTCATCCATATGTGGAACGCTCTGTAAGACAACGCTACAAGAGCGTTTGAAAATGTGCCTTTCCCGGACATGACAGAGTCTTGAAATACCTACTTTTTTTTTAATTATCAATTTTAATCTATATAAACACACAACTTAAAATAGATAACTATTTAAAAGATGGATAGAAGAGAATTATATGCTGGGATTATGATTGCTAGTTTGATAACATATAACTTAACCAGTAACTATTGTTCGTTGAAGAATAAGATATCTCTTCTAGAAAATAATTTATCTAACATCAAGGAAAGGTTATCTGATTTAGAGTTATTTAAATTGAAAACATATAACAATGAGATTTCTATCGGTAAAAGAGTTTGGGATGATGATATGGATGAAGAAGAGATTAATTTAGATTTGGATTGAATACCAAAAAGGAAAGTTAAATTTTTGGTTAATAAAAGATGAGACTTAAAAGAATTGGAATTTTAGACCCGGACGGAGAAAAACCAAATCCCTTCACAGAAGAAGAATATACTGATGATTATAAGATTTTTTCTAGAGGACCTGATGGAAATGACGGATGGTCCAATCTTCCGATGTATACCAATCCAAGACATCCTCCTTCTGATATCATTAAAGATATTATTGAAAACAGAGTTTTAATTTTGGAAGCAGGGACAGGTAACGGTAAATCTGTCTTAGTTCCTAAATACGCTCTCCATGCTTTAGATTACAAAGGAAAAGTGGTTGTCACTAATCCAAAACAAGTTCCTACAGAAAAAAATGCCAGATACGCTGCTTTGTGTCTGGATGTAGAACTTGGTAAACAAGTGGGATATCAATACAGAGGGTCGAGATTAGAAAACGGTAAACCTAGTAAACTTCCAGAAACTAATCTACTTTTCTCTACAGACGGGTCTGTTGTTCAAGTTTTAGACAACAACCCGGCGGGTTCTGACTACGATATTGTTATTATTGATGAAGCTCATGAAAGGAATGTCAGAATCGACACCATTCTTCTACAGATGAAAAAAGCATTGAAACTCAATCCTAATTTAAGATTAATTGTAATGAGTGCTACTCTTCCAGGAAATTTATTCGGCGAGTATTACAAAGAATTTAACCCAAAAAGTATCAATTTACCTGCTATTACAAACAAACCAGTTAAGGAAATATATTTAGATTCTCCGATTCCTGATAAATTAGTTCCTAAAAAAATAGCCGAGACTATTATCAGAGAGATAGTTGATAAGAAGAAGAAAGGAGATATTATTTGTTTTGGTAATTCTTTAGGAGACAATAGAAAAACATGTGATGAGTTAAGTAAATTATTAAAAAATGTCACATCAGAAAAAATTTTATGTGTCCCTCTTGCTTCCAAATCTAGTAGAGAGACCAAAAAAATAGCAGAAGATATGACACTTTACAAAGACCAACCAGGAGGACCGTATGATAGAAAAGTTGTGGTAGGAACAGATTTAATTGAGTCTTCCATTACTATCGTCGGAGCTGTTTTTGTCATGGATAACGGTTATTCCTTTTCTTCTGGATATGATCCGGATAGAATCGAAGAATTTTTAAAACCAGAGAGAATTTCCAAAGCAGCGGCCATCCAGAGAAAAGGGAGAGTTGGAAGAACAGCTCCAGGAGAATGTTATCGGATGTATACTAAAAAAGAATTTGAAAATTTTGATGACGACCCTGTTCTTGAAATTAGAAAAGAAAGAACCGAAGGTCTTATGTTAAGTGTTATGAAAAAGACAGATATTAATAATTTAGGAGATGCTTTAGAGTATATAAATGAATTTATTGAACCTCCTCCTAAAAGACTTTTAGATTCCGGAATCAAGATACTGGTTTCGTTAAAAATACTGTCAAGTGAAAGTTCAACAGCCGTGTTAACAGAAAAAGGACAAAAAGTTTCTTTAGTCATTAAAGATGTCTCGGGGGATGTTCAAATGGCAAGTATGTTAGTGAGTTCTTATGATTATAATTGTGATTTTGAAATTTGTGCTCTGGTTGCTATTTTGAATTATAAGGATATAGAAATCAAAAAACTTTTGAAACAAATTAATCCTAGTGACAAAGGAGAAGCAAGTATCTTGAAAACAAAAATAAAATCATATTCTCATGAATTTGGAGATTTATTCACTCTTCTTAAAATTTATAAGATGTATTATTTTAATGTCAAGAAGATGACTAGTAATCTTTTGAGAGAATACTGTGATAGAAATTTTTTAAATTATTATGCTCTTTCTGATATTAGAAGAGACCATCTTAAAATTTGGAGAAACACAAGATTTTTAGAAGATTACAGAGATGTTAATGTTAAGAGATACGATACATTTAATAACATGTTATTTTCTATTATTAGTGGATATTATATTAATATTGCTAGAAAGATAAATTTCAGAGATAATAAATCTCAATTTAAAAACTGGTTTCCAAAGACAAAATCTATTGCTAAGATAAATCGAAATAGTATATTAAATTCTGATAACCACTATATTTTTTATATATCTTTATCTAATACTCCTTCTGGAAGAAGTTTTGATTTGTGTAACAGAATAAGTAAAAAACAAATAGATATTTTGAATAAATTATTCGGGTATGGTATTGAATTTGATAAGAGAAAGAGTGGTAGAAGCTTAGTTCCTTTAATACCGGTTTCTAGAAATTCTAAAAGAGGAAGCAAGAGAATTGCTAAGAGTATAATCAAAAAACAAGTGAAGAAATTAGAAACTATAAGAGAAGAAGGGAAGAAGAAGAAATCTCAAAAGAAGAAATCTCAAAAGAAGAAAGAAGTTAAGAAATCTCAAAAGAAGAAAGAAGAAGTTAAGAAATCTCAAAAGAAGAAATAAGAAGTTAAGAAAGATAAAAAGAAGTAATGTTAAAAACATATTATGTTTCAACATTTGAAAGATCTTGATATGTCATATTGTGACCATTTTTCTAGGTCATGTGAATTTTCTGTAAAATTTTTTGTAGCAAGTATCAAAGCTTGTCTTCATTCTTTCTACCCTGATTATTTCGTCACTTCTACAACAGACACTATAGAAGAATTAAGTAAAATTTTATAAATTATTAGTCATAATTTCAACCAAATAATTATATCCGCATATAATTATTTTTTGTTAAGAGGAAAGAAAGAAATATTCTTAAAGTTGCTCTTGTAAGAACAAAAATGACATAATTGTTGAGAACATACATTGCATAGATTATAAAACTCTCCTTCTATCAATGCACTGGTTACCGCTTCTCCTCTTTTACCTTCACAAGAACGACAACTCATCATCTTGTTTATCTTATCAGGGGTTATTAGACTGTTTCCACCATAGATTCCGTCCAGAGAATTCAAAACAAACACAACTGCACCGTCTTTTTCCATCTTGGTTGTTGTTTAATATATTTTAATATATTTTAAAAATCATTTGTCATAAACCCCAGATATAGAAATGAAAAATTATATAATAGGAAAACAAATAAAATGTCAGAAACTAAAGAAGAACTCAAACCTTACTGGAATAAAGATTTCAAAGTTGACGAAACAACTCATAATGTTAAACTGTATCACTATTCAGCTAAAAGCATCGCTATGGTCTCTGATGAAGTTTTCGGAAAACGCTTTGCCAAATACTTCAAAGAAATTAACGGAAGGTTCAATCCACGTCTTTCCGTCGGGTCTGGTTGGATTTTCAAACTAGATTCCCAAAAAGATTTGACCTCTGTTCTTCAAAAAATTTTCAGAGGAGAAGCCAAACCTACCGAAATCAGTGTGACCGCTCCTCTCTTTGAAGATAAAGACATTGACAACAAAATTTTTAACACTCTAGCAGATTTGATTGAATTGATTCCGACAGAAAAGGATGAAAGAGTTGTTTCTGAGAAGGACGGTGTCAGAACTACCGTATACTACAACAAAGACGACGACACGATTACTCACGGGGATTGTATTTACTCTTTTACAAGTGCTCATAAATCTTTAGATATTCATCAGCTCACTTTTTAATACTTAGAATACTAAATTCTAAGTATCACCTAAAAATAAAAATGAATCTTAAAATCTTTAATTACATTTAAAAATGAGTAATCCTGGAACATTTTTGGAAAGGTATGTGGAAGATTATCAACTTTTGTCCCCTATGGAGGAATATCCAAAAACCAAATCTACTAAACTTTTCAGAATGATGGCAAAACAACTTGCAGGTTCTGGACCTCTCATCAGTAGTTTTGACGACTGGCATGAAAATATTTTTATTAGTCAGATTGAAAATCAAACTTTTACAGCTCCTGACGGAACTAAAGTTGTTTTCAAAAATCCAAAAATCAACAAACCAGTTATCATGATTAATGGAAAAGAAGAAATTTTATACCCTCAGTATTGCAGGGATAATAACTATCCTTACCAGGGAAGAATTTCTCTAGAATGCGTTACTATCAAAAAGACAGGGGAAGAAATTAAAACTGAACTGGACCTGGGATATATCCCGATTATGCTTGGAAGTAAGTTATGTAATCTTTACGGAAAAACAGAAGAAGAACTTATCAAATTGAAAGAATGCATCACCGACCCATTTGGATATTTTATTTTGAAAACCGAACGTTCTGTCATTACTCAGGATAAGAAAAGGATGTCAATCCCAATTATTTACACTGATACCAAAACAGGTAAACTGATTCTTGATTACGTATCTACTAAATACGCTAGTAATGGTTCTAAGGTTTTCAAAATGAAGTTGGGAAAAAAATGGGCAACTATTAAAGTTAATGATATGGGAGGTAAGAACAACCAATACAATGTTGACAAAAATATCCCGGTTTTTATTCTTTTCAAGGTTTTGGAAGGATTAGAGCCAGAGGAAGCTATTGAAAAATATGTCCTTAAATTTATCCCAGAAAGATACCGGAGGAGGTGTCTCAACGTTATCAACAGTTCTGTTGTTAAAATGAAGAATATTGGAGATTATGTTAAATATTTGTGCCGGAAGAGAAACAGGAAATTTACCATTGGTAAGAGAGATGAACTTATCGAAGAATTTAGAGATTCAATGATGGAAAGTCTTTTTCCAAATATCGTTGGTGAGGAATCTTCTTCGTTAAAATTAAATCTTGTCGGTTATATGATGATTAAATTCTCTTTGACAGTTCTAAACATTACTAGTGAAGACCTAAGGGATTCTTGGGTAAACAAAAGATTTGACACAGCTGGTTCCAATATTAAAATCTTGCTAGGAAGTATTTTGAACTCTTTGATGATGTCTTGTAAAAGAGATATTGAGAAATATTCTACTAATCCAGATTACTCTGTTTTTGGAACTACTATTCGTTCGAAAGCTCCGGCTCATTTGAAACGTGATTTTACCGGTTCTTTCAATGGAACTTCTTGGGGAACCAAAACTTATGCCCGTCATAAAGAAAATGTTGCAGAATCTACTAAGAGAGACACTCCTCTTAATTTGTGGTCTATTTCAGCTAAAAACAATAATCAGATTTCTCAAAGAGATACTAAGATTAAAATTCGTGAAATACAACCTTCCCAAAGAGACAAGCACTGTCTGACTGAGACTCCAGAAAGCACCAGAATTTCATTGGTTAAATTCTTTTCTTCTACTTGTCGAGTTTCTTTAGAAACAGATGAAAATATTCCTCTTAATTATATCAAAGAAGATATTGGAAATATGAATCAAAAAGTTAACGGGGAATATTGTGATATAATTTTGATGCTGAATGGTAAATTTGTTGATTTCAAAGAAAAAAATATCGAAGTTGTCTACTGTAACATAGGTGTTAAAAACAAGCTCTTGGATGCCAAGAGACGTAACAAGATTCCAATTGATGTGGAAATCTATCATGACAAAATTTTGAACTCTCTTCAAATTTATACAGATTCTTCTAGAGCCACCTCTCCTTATCTGGTTGTCAACCAAGTAACTAAAGAACTAATTATTGAAGAAATTGACGGATGGGAAATGTCTTACGACGAATTGATTGGTTCAGGAGCGATTGAATTTTTGAGTGCACGGGAAACAGATGATGAGGATACTCTCATTTGTTATAGTGTTGATAATTTCTATAAAATTCTTCGTGAGATTGAAGAAATGGAAGATGGGTATGAAAAAGAAGAAGCTATCAGAATGAAAAATTACACTCATTGTAATATTGACCCTAATCAGTTTTTTGGAATTCCAGGGATGATTTGTCCAATGTCTAACAAACAGATGGGTGCCCGTAACACTTTCCAGGCATCTATGGCTAAACAAGCTCTTGGTTATTTCAACATTAATTATCATGACAAATTCTATGGTCGTCGAGAAGGTTTCAAGCGTCTTTACAGAGGAACCAGAACTATTTGTGAAACTGATGGTTACTTTCTTCCCAAAATGGACATCTTGCCCACCGGTCAAACAGCTATAATTGCTTTTTTGACAGAACCAGACAACCAAGAAGACTCAGTTATTCTGTCAGAAGATTTTGTTAATTCCGGAAATCTAAATTATTTCAAATATATTATGGTTCATTATATTCAGCCTGGTTCAAACATCGGAGAAAGGGAATATTTTCAAAAACCACCACCTCGGAAAAACGAATCTTCTGGAAAATACGATCATATTTTGGAAAATGGAATGCCCAAACTAGACACTTACGTCAAGGAAGGAGATTGTTTGATTGGAATTATTTTGAAAAATACTAAAACAGGAGTCATCACTAACAAATCGTATATGTGCGGTTTGGGCGAGGAAGGTTTTGTTGACAGAATTATTTTTACCAAAGAAAAAGACCAAGGAAGTATTTATATCAAAATCAAACTTCGTAAACATCGAAAGTATCAAGCAGGAGATAAGTTGGCTATTCGGTATGCCCAGAAAGGAACTATTGGTCGAGTGGAGAAACGAGAAAATATGATTCGAGTTTCCTCTGGTCCAAACAAAGGAATTTCCCCTGATATCATTTTTAACCCCCTTGGTTTTCCATCCCGTCAAACAGTTGGACTTCTTTTGGAAGGTCTGATAACCAAAGCTGCTCTCTACCACGGGACCAGAGTGGATGTTTCTGCTTTCCGAGATATTGATACTGACAAAGCAAGTCGTGTTTTGAAAGAAAATGGTCTTGACGAATATGGTTATGAAGATTTTGAATTTGCCGATGGAACTAAATTACTCAACAAAGTTTGTTTGGTTCCAATTTACGAACAGGTTTTGAGACACCATGTTTTGGATAAAATCCAAATGAGGTCCAGTGGTGTCAGGTCTTTGTTGACTCACCAGCCGAAAGGAGGAAGAGCTCAAAGAGGTGGCCAGAAAATCGGAGAAATGGAAAAAGACTCTTTCGTGGCTCATGGAGTTTCTGGAATCATTGAAGAAAGAATGATGAAAGTTTCAGATGAATTTAAGATTGTGGTTTGTCAAAACTGTGGAATCATTATTAACAACAAGATTTGCACTTTGTGTGATAATTCTAAACCAGGTGTTTTGACTATTCCTTATGTATTCAAACTACTGATTCATTTGATGAATGGTGTTGGTCTTGATATTCGTCTCAGGACAAAAGTCAGGACTTCTGAATATGATTAATTTGCGTTATATTAAATATAATTTAATATAAAATGTCGAAAATTGGGCAAGAAAGAAAAAACGAAATTATAGAGGATGGGTCTAGAGAATTTTTACTGGGGAAAAATATAGAAGATGTTATGAAAGATTTAAAACCACGAATCGAGAGATACAAATTAGATGTAGATGTAATTCAACAAAAAATTAAAGAAGAAACTGGTGATGTTTTTTTGAAATTACCCAAAGATGATAAAAATCTTTCCGTTAATTATTTAAAAACACAACAACTTTATGATGATGCTATTGAAAGAATAGTCAAAAATGAAGACCCGGAAAAAGTAATTTTAGATACAGATGAAAAATTAGAAAAACTTGGTATCGGCGAAGATGACAGAGACCAAGTAATCCAGAAAATATTAAAATCTTTTGAACTCCCTGACAAAGAAAAAGAAACAGCAGATATCTTGTTAAAAGAGTCAGGAGAAACTATTAAATTGCCTCGTCTGGATGAAAATTACGATGACGCCAAAGAATTAAAACTCAAAAAAGATGTTGGAGGTATACTTCCAGACAGAGATACGGATATGTTTACCGATAAAAATTATGTTATTTCAAAAAAGATAGATTCTGGTCCGGAAAAATTTGGTAAAAAATTAGAGACCACCGGAGAATTAATTGTGGAAACCCAAAAATTATCTCAATACATCCAACAAGTAAGAGTTTGTGTTTTGACAGTTCCGTTAACAGTTAGAAAATTAGATTTAGAATCTCAAATTTACAAATATTTATCTTCGGAATCTCAAGGTAGGTTCACTAGAATCTTCATTTTTGGTTGGGAAGAGCAAGTTAACAAAAGAGATTATAAATCTTTTAACGAACTGTTAGAAGTTAATGCTGGAGTGGAAGGAGCTTTATTAATTATTAGAGACATCAAAACATTTAATGTTTTTGCTGCAGATGTATTAAAAGGAGTTCCTAAGAATTACTTTTTAATTTTAGCAGATGGTTTAATTACAAAAGAAGATTTGGTTGTAGTGGAAAATGTTTCCAATGACATGAGTTATTTATATCCAGAATTTGCTAGTTTTGATGTTAATCTGACTCCGGTTAGAGATATTTCTGTTATTACAGAAGAAGACCATTTGGATTATTACAAAAACGAACTTGCAAAATATTATGTCAAACCAGACGTTGGTATCAAAGAAAGTTATGCAAGTATGACCGACCAAGAAGATGTGATAAACATCGGGAAGAAAATTTTAAATGTTAACTTACGAGGTTTAGAAAGTTTAGCTAACCCAGGGGTGACTCTCAACGAATGTTTGAAAAGGTCTCCTAAGTTTAGAAATTTACTAACTCGTATTTTAGGCAACGCTGATTCTAGAATTTTGGTTAAAATGATGCCAGGACCTTATGGGTTAGAGTCTTTTAGTTATATGTATTCTCTCCTCAAAAAGACAATTATCAAACCAACTGTTTTGTTCAGCACAGAGAATTTTGAATCAAAAAGAATTAAAATTCAGGGAATTCCAGAGAGAGGTCCTTGTTTAGTAATAACAGATTTTATTTTAACCGATGTTTTGATTCCTAAAAATATAGATATGATTTTCATTGTCGGAGGCGGAGAATTTACTGATTTCCAAACTATTATAGATACTATGAAAGCTGTCAATTATACAATAGATAAATACCCTAGAAGGATACAAATTTATAATTTCTTGTGTCAACTTAACAATGAAATAACAGAAACTATTGATGATTTAGATTATAAGAAATTTTTAGGTAATTTTGAAAGACTTCAAAAGAATAACAAAAATTTGAAATCTCGGTCCGTCCCAATTATTTTAGAAGAGAATACTATGAAAGTTAGATTAGAAAGTCTTTAATCTGCAACACATCCTAAAGATTTAGATGGAAAAATATCTGAAGCAAAATACGGATTTCCTTTAACATCTACAAAAAGAGCTTGAGCAGGATTTTTACAATTTTTTGGAGGTTGTAGTAATTTGATACATTCTTGATAATTACTGGAAGGATTTTTACAATTCCCGTTAGTTAATCTATTTTTAGGTCCACAGTATTGATTACATATTTTCATATAAAATGTTTGATTTTTGTCAGTCACCACAAATTTTATTCCACCTTCTGTAAAAGTAAAATAATCGTCTATTATTTTTCCTGACTTGTCTTTACATTGATTTAGAGAACTTTGATTTACAGAAGGGAGATTATCACTGAAGATACATACGGGTGCAGGATTTTCGATATAAATAATTTTACTCTCTTTATATTTTTTTTGAGCCAAAAAATTTAATACTACAATAGAAAATAGTAAAATATAAGCTATAACAGTAAAAAAATAACTAGCTATCATTTTATTAATCTACTTTTTAAATCTTAATTATAGTATTTGAAAATACTATAATTTAGGTAATATAATAATCATAATTACCAACCGCAACAATAGGAAGAGTATTTGGTAAAAAGTTCTTTCCTCCGTCTACAACAATGATGTTTGTAATTCTTCCATCAGAAATTTTATTAATTTTAATCTCAGCACCTGTTCCTGTAGTAGGGTCGTTAAATCCCAAATCTTGAACCAAATCTATTTCTAACCCATCTCCGATTCTACAGAATTGTAAATATTTTGAATATTCGATAGATGTTATATCCAGAGTAGAAGAAACTTGAACATCTGTAGTAATAGTTTTCTTGTCTTTGGAAATAGCAGTTATACTTGTGATAGGGGTTAAATAAAAACCAAAACCGTTATAATTAGTGTCATTTTTGGAAG
>TARA_R110001632_G_scaffold18712_24_pt1 | contig 15291 bp, 12 predicted proteins | sample TARA_R110001632 | Tara Oceans TARA_R110001632 (sample SAMEA4398266) | marine metagenome | biome: Polar Biome; feature: [SRF] surface water layer (ENVO:00010504); material: water (ENVO:00002006), including particulate matter (ENVO:01000060) such as... | depth 5 m
AGCAACTGGTTCATCCGCCATTATTGTCGTCGTTTTAGGACTCTTTGCATGGGTGTCTGGAAACATTATTTTTTCAGATTATTTAGATGTTATGTATATCCCGAATTCGGGTGAAATGACTGTTTATATATTGGCATTTGCGGGAGCGTTAATAGGTTTCTTGTGGTATAACACCTATCCGGCTCAGGTTTTTATGGGAGATACTGGAAGTCTAACAATAGGAGGAATCATCGCGGTAATCGCAATTTCTATTCGTAAAGAATTATTGCTTCCAATTCTTGCAGGAATTTTTGTAATTGAAAATTTATCTGTGATTATGCAAGTCTCGTATTTCAAATACACAAGAAAAAAATATGGTGAAGGAAAACGAATTTTTAAAATGTCGCCTTTACATCATCATTATCAAAAATCAGGATATCACGAGAGTAAAATAGTGGTCCGTTTCTGGATTGTTGGAATTCTCTTAGCGGTATTAACAATAGTGACTTTGAAGTTAAGATAAATGAAGCGATTAGTCATTTTAGGCGGAGGAGAAAGCGGTGTTGGAACCGCCATTTTAGCAAAGAAAAAAGGATACGAAGTTTTTGTCTCAGACAAAGGAAGTATCTCAAAAAAATACAAAGAAGTTCTTTTACATCATGAAATAAATTTTGAAGAACAACAGCATACAGAATCATTGATTTTAAATGCTGATGTGGTCATGAAAAGTCCAGGGATTCCTGAGAAAGTAGACATCGTTCAAAAACTGATTAAAAAGGGAGTTTCGGTAATTTCTGAAATTGAGTTTGCCTCAAAATATACTGACGCAACAATCATTGGAATTACAGGGTCTAATGGAAAAACAACAACAACGCTCATCACGCATCATTTGATGAAAGAAGCAGGGATGAATGTTGGAGTTGCAGGAAATATTGGAGACAGTTTTGCACAGCAAGTTGCAGAAGAAGATTTTGAGAGTTACGTGTTGGAATTAAGTAGTTTTCAATTAGACGGAGTTGAAGATTTTAGACCTCATATTGCTGTAATTACAAATATTACCCCCGATCATTTAGATCGATACGAATATGATTTTAACAAATACGTTGCTTCAAAATTTAGAATTACAAAAAATCAAACAGCAAATGATTTTTTGATTTATGATGCAGATGATAAAGCAATAGAAGGATGGTTAAAAGAACATCCAATACATGCAAAGTTGGTTCCTTTTTCTCTTGAGAGAACTTTGGAGTACGGAGCATTTTTAAAAGAAGATAAAATAATAACAAAATTAAATACAGAAGAATTTAGCATGAGTATATCTAAACTAACATTGCAAGGAAAACACAATGTAAAAAACACGATGGCGTCAGCTTTAGCGTCACAGTTATTGAATGTAAGAAGTCAGTCCATTAAAGATAGTTTAGCAAACTTTGAAGGAGCAGAGCATCGCTTAGAAAATGTCCAAAAAGTAAACGGAGTTCATTTTATAAACGACTCTAAAGCAACAAATGTAAATGCTACTTTCTATGCTTTAGAATGTATGGAACAGCCAACCGTTTGGATCGTTGGAGGTGTAGATAAAGGAAATGATTATGAAGATTTATTGCCTTTAGTTAGAGAAAAAGTGAAAGCTATTGTTTGCTTAGGCGAAGACAATGAAAAATTAAAATCTGTGTTTTCTAATGTGGTAGATATGATGATTGAAACGCGCGGAGCTGAAGAAGCAGTGAAAGTTGCTTATAAATTATCACAAAGAGGAGATACGGTTTTATTGTCTCCAGCATGTGCAAGTTTTGATTTATTCGACAACTACGAAGACAGAGGTCGTCAATTTAAAAATGCAGTAAGAGATTTATAAAAAATGGTTGCTGAGCGTAGTCGAAGTAACAGACAATTAGATATAGTAAAAAAGATTCCTGCGAAAGCAGGAATGACAGTATAAAAAAGTGAAAGGAATTTTTCAACATATAAAAGGAGATAGAACCATTTGGGCTTTAGTAGCTATTTTGGCCTTATTCTCATTTATGCCAGTATATAGCGCAAGTGCTAATTTGGTGAGTATTGTTGGAGGTTCTACTTTGGGGTATTTAATAAAACATGTAGTTTTATTAATTATGGGGTTTGCTATCATTTATGCAGTGCATAAAATTCCTTACAGATACTTTAGTGGAGGTTCTGTTTTAATGTTGCCGATTGTTTTTTTCTTACTGATTTATACCTTAGCACAAGGAACTACTATAGGAGGTGCCAATGCAAGTCGTTGGATTAGAATTCCACTTATTGGTGTAGGTTTTCAAACATCAACACTAGCAGGGCTGGTTTTAATGGTCTATGTAGCAAGATACCTAGCAAAAAATAAAGACCTAAAAATTAAATTTAAAGAAAGCATGTGGCAATTATGGTTGCCAGTAGGTTTGATTTTGATGCTCATATTACCAGCAAACTTCTCTACAACGGCCATCATCTTTTCAATGATTTTAGTGGTTACTTTTATAGGAGGTTATCCAGTAAAGTACATCGGATATATTTTAGGAGCAGGTATTTTAGCCTTATCAATTTTTATTTTAACGGCAAAAGCATTTCCTGATTTAATGCCCAATAGAGTCAATACTTGGGGGAATAGAATAGAAAATTTCTCAAACTCTAAAGGTGAGGAAGCGTATCAAGTAGGGAAAGCAAAAATAGCCATTGCAACAGGAGGAGTTGTTGGAAAAGGACCTGGGAAAAGTATTCAAAAAAACTTTTTACCGCAATCTTCATCCGATTTTATTTATGCAATTATTGTAGAAGAATATGGTTTAGTAGGGGCGATTCTTATCGTCTTTGTTTACTTCTTATTACTCTTTAGAATATTTATTACGGTTAAAAAAGCAACAACAATCTTCGGAACTTTACTTGTGATTGGAGTAGGCTTGCCTATTATATTTCAAGCAGGAATAAACATGGCAGTTGCTACAAATTTATTTCCTGTCACCGGACAAACATTGCCACTCATTAGTAGTGGTGGAACATCCATTTGGATGACCTGTTTCGCCTTAGGAATGATCCTTAGTGTAAGTGCTTCTAAGCAAGAAACGGAAGAAACAATTTTAGATGATAATCCTTTAGATATTTTACATGAAGCAATCGATTAACATACTAATTAGTGGAGGTGGAACTGGCGGACACATTTATCCGGCGATTGCAATTGCAAACGAATTACAAGCAAGATATCCAGAAGCTAATTTTTTGTTTGTCGGAGCAAAAGATAAAATGGAAATGGAAAAAGTTCCACAAGCAGGATATGAAATAAAAGGGTTGTGGATTTCAGGAATTCAAAGAAAACTGACTCTTAAGAATTTAATGTTTCCAATTAAACTAATAAATAGTTTATGGAAGGCGGGAAAAATAATTAAGAAATTTAAGCCAGATATAGCTATTGGAACCGGAGGGTTTGCTAGCGGACCAACCTTAATCATGGCCAATAGAAAAGGAATTCCAACCTTAATTCAGGAACAAAATTCGTACCCTGGAATCACCAATAAACTATTGAGTAAAAGATCAAACATTGTCTGTGTAGCTTATGATGGGCTAGAGCGATTTTTTCCAACCGAAAAAATCATAAAAACAGGAAATCCTGTGAGAGCTAGTTTATTGTCGATTCATGTAAAAGATAAAGTGAACCAAGCAAATGAGTTGTTTGAGTTAAAAACTCAAAAGAAAACAATTCTAGTACTCGGAGGAAGTTTAGGGGCTAGAAAAATAAACGAATTAATAGAGAATAATATCTCATTTTTTAAAGAGCAAAAGCTGCAAGTTCTTTGGCAATGTGGAAAGTTATATTTCGATGAGTATAAAAAATATAACGAGAATAAAAACATTCATGTTCATGCATTCATAAATAAAATGGATTTAGCATACGCCGCTGCAGATATTATTATTTCTAGAGCAGGAGCAAGTTCTGTGTCAGAATTATGTATTGTAGGGAAACCAGCTATTTTTATTCCATCGCCCAATGTAGCAGAAGATCATCAAACTAAAAACGCAAAATCAATAGTAGACAAACATGCTGCTATTTTATTGAGAGAGTCTGAATTAGATACGTTCCCAATTGTTTTTGAAACCTTATTAAAAGATGAAGGAAAGCAGCAGAGTTTAAGTGAAAACATTAAAGAGTTAGCATTACCAAATGCTACAAATCAAATAGTGAGTCAAGTAGAAAAGTTATTAAACCTGTGAATTTAAAAGAGATACATAACGTTTATTTTGTAGGCATAGGAGGCATAGGAATGAGTGCTTTAGCTAGATATTTCTGTAAAACGGGGAAGCAAGTTGCTGGCTACGATAAAACACCAACAAAAATTACTGCTGATTTAGAAAAACTTGGAATACAAATTCATTTCGATGATTCTATAGAGTCAATTCCAGAAATATATACCAATAAAACAAACACATTAGTGGTGTTTACTCCCGCAATTCCTAAGAATCACTCAGGATTAAATTCCTTCATCAGTGGAGGTTTTCAGGTTTTGAAAAGAGCAGAAGTTTTAGGACTTATCACTAAAAACACCTTCTGTTTTGCTGTAGCAGGAACTCATGGTAAAACTACCACATCTTCTATTCTAGGGCATATTATGCAACCCTATAATGCCACTAGTTTTTTAGGTGGAATCTCAGAGAATTATCATTCTAATTTAATTTTAGGTGGCGATGAAATTTCAGTTGTAGAAGCAGATGAATTTGATCGGTCATTCTTACAGCTGTCGCCCAATATTGCCTGTATTACTTCTATGGATGCAGATCATTTAGATATTTATGGAGAACATTCAGCTTTAGAAGATTCGTTTCAAGAATTTGCAGACAAAGTTTCAGATACATTAATTGTAGCAAAAGGGTCCAAAGTACAAGGGCTAACTTATGCAATTGATGAGGAAGCCGATTATCAAATTAGCAATGTTGTTATTCAGAAAGGAAACTACATTTTTGATGTTAAAACACCTGATGCTTCCATTCATGAAATCACATTTTTATTACCAGGAAAACATAATATTATGAATGCTTTAGCGGCATTAGCTATGGCAGATTGTTTTGGAATTCCTTTAGAAAATATTAAAAAATCGTTGCAAACGTTTACAGGGGTAGAAAGGCGTTTTTCGTATAAAATTAAATCAGAAGAATTGATTTTGATAGATGACTACGCTCATCATCCAACAGAAATAAATGCCGTCTACGAATCTGTAAGTGAAATGTATCCTAATCAAAAAAATGTAGTTGTTTTTCAGCCTCATTTATTTTCTCGAACTAGAGATTTTATGGATGATTTTGCAATGGCATTATCAAAGTTTGATGAAGTTCTTTTATTAGAGATCTATCCAGCTAGAGAAAATCCGATTGAAGGGGTGAATTCTTCAAAGCTTCTAGAAAAAATCACTCATAAGAATAAAAAAATCACTCATAAACAAAATTTAGTAAAAGATATTAAAAATTTAGAAGCTAAAATAGTTCTTATGTTAGGTGCAGGAGATATTGGAATGATGGTTGAAGAGGTGAAAAATCAATTAATACCTGTAGAGAAAGCATGAAGTTAAAAAGAATCATAAAGTATGTTTTTCTCCTTGTTTTACTTGGGTCTTTAGGGTTTTTGTATGGTTTTTCTAATACTAGAAACACACAAAAAGTAATCAAAGAAGGAGAGGTTCAATTTGATTCTGGTGAAGGCTATTTCTTAACACAATCAATGGTTAATAAATTGTTAATACAAAACAATGAAAGAGTACAAAAACAAGCAAAATCTGTGATAGATTTATACCAGTTAGAAAAAAAGGTTTTAGAAAATCCATATATAGAAAAAGCATCACTTTTTATTACAATAGATGGTACTCTAAATTCTTTGATCAAACAAAGACAACCTATTGCAAGAATTATGACAAGTAATTCAACGTATTATATTGATTCTCATGCAGTAAAAGTTCCTGTTTCTGAATATTATTCAGCAAGAGTACCGTTAATTACTGGAGTTGATAATGATAAAGATTTAGCAGAATTAATGAGGCTATTAAACAAAATAGTTGGTGATGATTTTTTGCATAACGAGATTATCGGAATCCATTTGCAATCCACAAATGAATATGTTCTGACTGTAAGAAGTGGGGATTATAAGATTGAATTTGGGAAGTTAGTAGAAATAGAGAACAAAATTACAAAGCTAAAAGCATTTTATAACAAAGTGTTTTTAGATAGTACTATACATACATACAAAACCATAAACGTTACCTATCACAATCAAGTTGTTGGTGTAAAATAATAGAGATGGAGAATAATAAAATAGCGGTTGGTTTAGATATTGGTACAACGAAGATTGTAGCAATGATTGGACGCAAAAACGAATACGGAAAATTAGAAATTTTAGGTATTGGTAAAGCTAAAAGTTTAGGTGTAAAAAGAGGTGTTGTAAGTAACATCACTCAAACGATACAATCTATCCAACAAGCAGTAGAAGAATCTGAAAGCGTTTCAGGACATAAGATAGAAAATGTCGTTGTAGGGATCGCTGGTCAACATATCCGTAGTTTACATCACAGTGATTATATCACCAGATCTAATCCAGATGAAGTAATTGATGAGAACGATATTGAAAACTTAGTCAATCAAGTACATAAATTGGTGATGTTGCCAGGTGAAGAAATTATTCATGTGCTACCACAAGAATTTAAAGTTGACAGTCAGGCTGATATTAAAGAACCTATCGGGATGTACGGTGGAAGACTTGAAGCTAATTTTCATGTAGTTGTTGGTCAGGTGTCATCAATTAGAAATATCGGTCGATGTGTAAAAAGTGCTGGTTTAGATTTATCTGATATCACCTTAGAACCATTGGCGTCTGCATCTGCTGTTTTGAGTCAAGAAGAAAAAGAAGCAGGAGTAGCTTTAATTGATATAGGAGGAGGAACAACAGATTTAGCAATTTTCAAGGACGGAATTATTCGTCATACTGCAGTAATTCCTTTCGGTGGAAATGTAATCACAGAAGATATAAAAGAAGGTTGCTCAATTATTGAAAAGCAAGCTGAGTTATTAAAAATAAAATTTGGATCTGCTTGGCCAGGAGAGAATAAAGAAACTGAGATTGTTTCTATTCCTGGTTTAAGAGGAAGAGAGCCAAAGGAGATTACCCTTAAAAATCTTTCTAAGATTATTCATGCTAGAGTACAAGAAATTATTGAGCATGTGTATTTAGAAATAAAAAATTACGGTCACGAGACTCAAAAAGGAAAACTGATCGCAGGTATTGTTTTAACAGGGGGAGGTTCTCAATTAAAACATTTGCGTCAGCTAGTAGAATATATCACAGGAATGGATGCTAGGATAGGATATCCTAATGAACATTTAGCAGGAGATTCTGATGAAGGATTATCGAGTCCATCATATGCAACCGCAGTTGGTTTGTTGATGGAAGGCTTAGAGAATCATGCAAAAGAAGAAAAAGAAGCAGAAGAAGAGGTTTTAGAAGCGGTTGAGAATGAAAATGAAGAAACGAAAGAACCTGTAGTAGAAAAAAAGCCAAAGACTAAAAAGAAATCTTTCTTTGAGAAATTCACAGACGGATTAAAAGAGTTTTTAGACAACGCAGAATAAGTAGAATTAAGAACAAACACACAAAATATAAAAGTTATTATGAGCACAGAATTCGATAACATTTTATTTGATATGCCTAAATCACAATCAAATACCATTAAGGTAATTGGAGTAGGTGGGGGAGGTAGTAATGCTGTTAATCACATGTTTCAGCAAGACATCAAAGGAGTAGATTTTGTCATCTGTAATACAGACGCACAAGCATTAGAAAACAGTCCTATTCCAAATAAAATTCAGTTAGGAGTAGATTTAACATCAGGTTTAGGAGCTGGTGCAAATCCAGAAGTTGGAGAAAAAGCGGCGAAAGAAAGTATCAAAGAAATTCAACAGATGTTAAATACCCAAACAAAAATGGTATTTATTACAGCTGGAATGGGTGGTGGTACAGGAACTGGAGCTGCGCCAATTATAGCTAAAATTGCAAAAGACATGGACATTCTTACTGTGGGAATCGTTACTATGCCATTTCAATTTGAAGGAAGAATGCGTTCTAAACAAGCACAAATTGGTATAGATCAATTGCGTAATAATGTTGATTCTTTAATCGTTATCAATAATAATAAGCTAAGAGAAGTTTATGGAAATTTAGGTTTCAAAGCAGGTTTTTCTAAAGCAGATGAAGTATTGTCTACGGCTGCAAAAGGTATTGCAGAAGTGATTACACATCACTACAAACAAAATATTGATTTACACGATGCTAAAACGGTACTTTCTAATAGTGGAACAGCTATTATGGGTTCTGCAAAAGAAGAAGGTGTATCTAGAGCTAAAACAGCTATTGTAAAAGCATTAGATTCTCCGCTATTAAACGATAATAAAATTACTGGAGCTAAAAATGTATTATTATTAATTGTTTCAGGTGAAAATGAAGTAACCATAGATGAAATTGGAGAAATCAATGATTTTATTCAAACAGAAGCTGGTTTTGAAGCAAATATCATTATGGGTATTGGTGAAGATGTAGAACTTGGAGATGCCATTGCTGTAACTATTGTAGCTACAGGTTTTGCGGCAGATCAACAAAGTAATATTACAAATACAGAAACTAAGAAAATTGTTCATACGTTAGAGGATGAACAAAAAGCGACCTATAATTTTTCAGATGATTTATTAACTAAAACGCCACTGGTTGAAGAACCAATTGCTAAAGTTGAAGATAAAATAATTCATGTCTTAGAAGATGATGCTGAAACTGAAGAAGAAGTAATTATGGATTTAATTCCATCTTCTGAGTTGATTAAAAACATGGAGGTTGTATATGATGAAATTGCAACAGAAAATATTTCTGAAGACGATTTTATTATCACAAACATGACTCCCGAAGTAGAAGAAGAAATTATTGAAGAGCCTAAAACGATTCAAGCAGATTTGTTGTTCGATCTTCCTTTAAACAGTTATGAAGAAATTAAACCAGAAGAAGTTGAGACTCGTTTTGAGTTAACAGAGGAGGTTTTAAATTTAGAAGTAACAGGTGCTGTTGAAATTATAGCGAATGAAGAAGAAGTTATAGAAAAAAGATATGTTTTAGACGGATTTGATGCGCAGCCAACAATTGGTAAGAGTTCAACGATTGTAAAAGAAGATGAGGTTTCTGAAGAAGAATTACAATTCGAATTAAAATCATCAACTCCTCAATCTGAGATTAATCAAATAGAAACCGATAGCGATGAAGTTTCTCCATTAAGTCTTACAATTACAGAGCTTCAAAAAAGAGCAGAAGAGAGACGTAAGAAAATGAAAGGCTTCAATTATAAGTTCAACGATCAGATGAATAAAAACATTGATGAAATTGAACGTCAGCCTGCCTATAAAAGATTAGGAGTAGATTTAGACGATGCTAATACTGCTATTAGTAAATCTAAAACTACCTTATCTACTGATGATGAAGATATTCAGTTAAAATCGAATAACTCTTTTCTACACGATAACGTAGATTAAGAAGATTTGACCCCTAGCCATAAAAGCCGTATTCATTAACTTGAATGCGGTTTTTTCTTTTTCGTTAAAAATCTCTTAAATAATAGTTGAATTGTAACAAAGTTTTTATTTGGACGTCTCTATAGTATAATCAACCAATTAACTTTAAAACAAATAAAATGAAATCAACAGCACATTCACGAGTCATCGAAAGAGGAATTTTAACATCTGCTTACAAACAAGAAATCAAACAAAACATTATTGACATGAAATCTAATTCATTGTCAAGTATCAAAACTTCTTTTCTAAGACGTCACGATAAACTTCGTAGCCAAACAGCAGCGATTCTTCAAGTTTCTATATTTGCTTTGGCTCTATTAGTAGTCTTATTCTAGGCGTCAATTAACTATTAGTTTTTTATAGTCTATCAACAACTATTCTGAGTAAATGTTCAGAAAGGTATAGGATAATAGCATACAATTTGGAATGTCAAAAGCTTTTAAATTAATTGTTGCTGTCTTTAAGCAGCTATTAACTCACCGCTTTTTGAATGCGATCAATCGCTTTTCTAAGTAAATCTTCAGAAGCAGCATAGGATATTCGGATGCAATTTGGAGCACCAAAAGCATCTCCTGTAACCGTTGCCACGTTCGCTTCTTCTAATAAGAATAACGAGAAGTCGTTTGCGTTATTGATGGTTTTTCTTTTAATGGTTTTTCCAAAGAAATAAGAAATATCTGGAAACACATAAAATGCTCCGTCAGGAATATTTAATTTAAACCCTTCTACTTTACCAAGAAGATCTAAGACAATATCTCTACGAGATTTGAATTCATCTACCATGTATTGAACTTTTTCAATCGGAGCTAAAACAGCGGTAATAGCAGCACGTTGTGCAATACAGTTTGTTCCAGAAGTAATCTGACCTTGCATTTTTGTACAGGCTTTTGCAATCCAATCTGGTGCACCTATATAGCCAATTCTCCAACCTGTCATCGCAAAAGCTTTTGCTAAGCCATTAACAGTAATAGTTCTATCGAACATGTTTTCTATGGCAGCAAAACTAAAGGATTTAATTCCGTAGTTGATGTGCTCATAAATTTCATCAGAAAGAATATAAATTTGAGGATGTTTTTCTAAGACCTTAGCTAAAGCTCTGTATTCTTCTTCAGTATAAATTGTTCCACTTGGATTGTTAGGAGAATTAAAAAACACCATTTTTGTTTTTGGTGTAATTGCCGCTTCTAATTGTTCTGGAGTGATTTTAAAATCGGTATCTATAGTAGAAGGAATTTCTACAAATTTAGCTTCACACAATATTGCAATGGCAGAATAACTTACCCAATATGGAGCGGGTAATAATACTTCGTCTCCAGGGTTTAATAAAACTTGTGCAATATTTGCAATCGATTGTTTTGCTCCAGTAGAAACGACTATTTGATTAGGTTTGTAGTCTAAATTATTGTCACGTTTAAACTTCGTGCAAATAGCTTCTTTTAGCTCTACATATCCATCGACAGGAGTGTAAGAATTGTAGTTTTGATTGATGGCTTCAATCGCAGCATCTTTAATGAAATCAGGCGTATTAAAGTCTGGTTCTCCCAAACTTAAACTAATAATATCTTTTCCTGCTGCTTTTAATTCTCTTGCTTTTGCAGCCATTGCCAATGTCTGAGAAATTGGCAAGCTGTTTATTCTATTAGATAATGGATGCGCCATTCTTACTTGTAAAATTGTATGTGTTTTTTTATGCTATTTCTGGGTTTTTCCCTAAAACACCTAAATGTCTAAAATGCTCCATAACGGCTTTTCTCATCGTTTGGTACTCATTATAAGGCAGATTAAATTCCTTGGCTGTTTCTTTTACAATTTTAGCCAATTTACCATAATGAACATGAGAAATATGTGGGAAAATATGATGTTCAACTTGATGATTTAAACCTCCAGTATAGAAGTTTACTAGCTTGTTGCTAGGCGCAAAGTTGGACGTTGTGTATAATTGGTGGACTGCCCATGAGTGTTCTAAATTTCCATCTTTATCTGGAATTGGCATTTCTGTATTTGGAACAATATGTGCCAATTGAAAAACCAAACTTAAAATCATACCAGCAGTATAATGCATTACAAAAAATCCGATCAATATTTTCCACCAAGCGATATCTAAAACTAATAGAGGTAATACAATCCATAAAGCATAATATACCAATTTAGAAATCACCAATTTGGTCCATTCTACAGTAGGACTCGGAAATTTTCCATATGATAATTTACGTTTCAAATAGTTATGCATTTGCTTAATATCTGTAGTAATTGCCCAGTTGATGGTTAATAACCCGTATAAGAAAATTGAATAGTATTTCTGTAATTTGTGAATTTTAAACCATTTAGAATGCTGAGAAAAACGAATAACTCTACCTGCATCAATATCTTCATCATGATCTTTTACATTGGTAAATGTGTGGTGCAATACGTTGTGCTGTACTTTCCAGTTATATACATTTCCTGCAAGAATATAAATACTACTTCCCATTAATTTATTAACCCATTTCTTACTAGAAAAAGATTCATGATTACTATCATGCATTACATTCATACCAACTCCAGCCATTCCTATTCCGGTAATTGTCATTAAAATAAACATCATCCATTGTGGCATGCTTACTGTCAATACTAAAATAAAAGGAACTAAGAAAACAGAAAACATAATAACAGCTTTGATATATAACTTCCAGTTACCAGTACGTTTGATATCGTTTTCTTTAAAGTAATTATTTACTCTTTTATTAAGAGTTTTTAAAAACTTTGCTTTGTCTAATCTAGAAAAATTTACAGTCTTCATGTATGGGGAAATAATTTTAAGATGCAAAAATACGACTTTCTGCTATTTATATGATTTTTTACGATGGTTTTTTCATCTAGTTGTTCTTATGATTAAGTACTTTTGCGTTTTATATTTACCATGGATTTACTACTAAAATACTTTCCGGATTTAACCGAACTCCAAATTGAACAATTCTCTAAGCTACAAGAGTTGTACCAAGATTGGAATTTAAAAATAAATGTTGTCTCTAGAAAAGATATAGATGAACTGTATTTACGTCATGTCTTACATTCTTTAGCCATAGCAAAGGTGGTAGCGTTTAAACCGAATGCAAAAGTGTTGGATGTTGGTACAGGTGGTGGATTCCCTGGAATTCCGTTGGCTATCTTATTTCCAGAAACTCAATTTCATTTGGTAGATTCTATCGGAAAAAAAATAAAAGTTGTGAATGAAGTTGCAGAAGGTTTAGGTCTAGAAAATGTGAAAACTACAAACGGAAGAGTAGAGGAGCTAAAAGGTACCTACGATTTTATTGTAAGTAGAGCTGTAGCGCAAATGGAAACTTTTGTTCATTGGACAAAAGGGAGAGTTAGTAAAAAACAAAACCACGCCATAAAAAACGGAATTCTCTATCTAAAAGGTGGCGATTTGTCTGTAGAACTAGAAAAATATACGTCGGCAACGATCTATAATTTACCTGATTTTTTTACTGAAGACTTTTTTGACACAAAAAAACTAGTTCATTTAGGGATGAAGTTTAAAGGGTAAATAGTAAACATCCTAACAAGCTATAATGTTCGTATTTTCGTATTTCTAAAAATAAGCACACATGTCATTAACACCTTCCAATCTTTTTGAAAAAGGGGCAGTTGCTCCAGATTTTACATTATTTGATACAGTATCTCAAAAAGCAATGTCTTTACAAGAGCTAAAAGGAGAACGAGGAACGGTTATTTTCTTTATCTGTAATCATTGTCCGTTTGTAATTCACGTCAATAGAGAATTAGTAGCCTTGGCAAAAGATTATATGTCTAGAGGTTTTAGTTTTATCGCTATCAGTAGTAATGATGTTGATAATTATCCGATGGATAGTCCAGAATTAATGAAAGAATTAGCCATCAAAGAGCATTATCTATTTCCTTATTTATATGATGAAACTCAAGAAGTAGCAAGAGCTTATGATGCTGCCTGTACACCAGATATCTATGTTTTTGATAATAATTTAAAATCGATCTATCACGGACAATTAGATGATTCTAGGCCAGGTAATGGAATTCCAGTTTCTGGGAAAGATATTCGTAGAGTGTTAGAAACCATGTTAAGCAATAGGATTTTTAAAGGCATTGCAAAACCTAGTATTGGTTGTAATATTAAATGGAAATAAAAAAAGGAACTACAGTGTTGTAATTCCTTTTTGTCATTCCTGCAAAAGCAAGAATTTACACTTTATTCTTGAGATTTTGAAACAAGTTCAGAATGACAAAATCTTTATAAGATTTCCACAAACAATCCTTCCTCAGTTTTAGTCACCGATGCCAATTTGTTTTTTGTCAATCCTTTAATGGTTTTATCCCATTTTTTGTTTGATAAACCAGACTGAGTTTTTAATTCATTCAATTCGATTTTTTCTGCTTTGGTGATAATTTCAAGTACAGCTTTTTCTTCATCGTTCAACTCTACTGTAACAGCTTGTTTCTCAGGTCTCATTTGAGGAAAGAATAATACTTCTTGTATCGATTGATTGTTCGTTAAAAACATGATTAATCGATCCATTCCAATACCCATTCCAGAAGTAGGAGGCATTCCGTATTCTAAGGCACGTAAGAAATCTTCATCTATAAATTCGGTAGCTTCATCATCTCCTTTTTGCGCTAATTTTAATTGATGCTCAAAACGTTCACGTTGATCAATAGGGTCATTTAATTCAGAATACGCATTTGCAATTTCTTTACCACAAACCATTAATTCAAAACGCTCTGTTAATTCAGGGTTATCTCTGTGTTCTTTACAAAGAGGAGACATTTCCTTTGGGTAATCAGTGATAAACGTTGGCTGAATGTAGTTTCCTTCACATTTTTCACCAAAAATTTCATCAATCAATTTTCCTTTCCCCATTGTTTCATCAACAGGAACATTCATAGATTTTGCAGCTTCTCTAATCTCATCCTCCGTTTTTCCATTAATGTCAAAACCTGTAAAATGTTTGATAGAATCTGCCATTGTTACTCTTGCATAAGGCGCCTTAAAGTCAATTTTGTGTTCACCAAAAGTAGCTTCAGAAGTTCCGTTTACAGCTATTGCACAATGCTCTAAAAGTTGCTCAGCAAAATCCATCATCCAATTGTAATCTTTGTAAGAAACATAGATTTCCATGGCTGTAAATTCTGGATTATGAGTTCGGTCCATTCCTTCATTTCTGAAGTTTTTCGAGAATTCATAGACACCGTCAAAACCACCAACAATTAATCTTTTTAAATATAGTTCGTTAGCAATTCTCATGTATAATGGAATGTCTAAAGAATTATGATGTGTGATAAATGGTCTTGCTGCTGCACCTCCAGGAATAGGTTGTAAAACAGGAGTTTCAACTTCAAAATAACCAGCATCATTAAAGAAAGAACGCATGGCATTAAATAATTTGGTGCGTTTTATAAAGACTTCTTTCACATGTGGATTTACCACTAAATCTGCATAACGTTGTCTGAAACGCATTTCAGGATCTGTAAATGCATCATAAGTAACACCATCTTTTACCTTAGGCATTGGTAAAGGTTTTAGTGCTTTAGAAAGCAATTTAAACTCTTTTACCATCACTGTTTTTTCACCAACTTTTGTTGTAAAAAGAGTTCCTGTAATACCAACAAAATCTCCTAAATCTAATAATTTTTTAAAGACATTATTATATAAAGATTTGTCTTCTCCAGCACAAATTTCATCTCTATTAAAATAAAGTTGAATTC
>TARA_R110001632_G_scaffold119966_6_pt1 | contig 15269 bp, 22 predicted proteins | sample TARA_R110001632 | Tara Oceans TARA_R110001632 (sample SAMEA4398266) | marine metagenome | biome: Polar Biome; feature: [SRF] surface water layer (ENVO:00010504); material: water (ENVO:00002006), including particulate matter (ENVO:01000060) such as... | depth 5 m
ATTCCGTTTAGCACCTATCTTCGGATTGAAACTATGGCGGGCGGGTGTGATGCATCCGTTCGTGACATGATAAAAGCAACCAAGGCAAAGCTACGCAAGGGTGTGTCTAGAGCAGACCGCCATGCTATCTATCGTTCAATGCTAGAAAGACACGCTGAAGTTAAACTGTATCGCCACATAAGAAGTTAACGGGAGGTAACAATGTCCATACGACAGATAGTTAATCGGTCTACGCACGAGCGTATGATCTCAGGTGCTGAGTATTCTCTCAAGGCTATCAGCATTATCACGGGTATACACTTTAACACCCTGCATGGGAGACTTGTAGGCAAGGATGCCTTCACTAATCACGAGATAAGGGCTGTCGATGCCTCTCAGATGTCACCGGAAAAGCGCAGGAAGGCGGGGCTAGGCAGCACATGGCCTGAGTTTGAAACTAAAGCCGAGGCGTATTCCGCTAAGTTCTTACGAGGTAAGTTGTAGTGGCCTCGACTGGTGTTAGGATTTTAGGTGTGGTATACTATCACTTCAAAGCCACACCTTCATTCATCTTTTAAAATCTTTACATGTAAAGAAATCATATAGGGGATTTACCATGAAACTATTAGCACGAGATACCAACTTCAAGTTAATCAAGACAGCTAAGAAAGCAAAGCAGCCTGTAGTACTTGCAGGTTTATCCATGATGCCATCTATTGAGACATGCCCAAGCAGTACCATTGCCGATTGCTTTATTGACTGCCTCAAGGAAAGTGGGTTCGCTCAGGTATACACTTCCGTTAACGAGGCACGACAGCGCAAGACTGACTTCTACCTGTCAGATCGTGAGGGGTTCCTAACCCAGATCAGACGCGAGTTACACAACCTTAGTAAGTACGGCATCAAGCATGGCAAGCAGCCCATTGTACGGCTCAACGTCCTATCCGATGTGGCGTGGGAGAAGCACGAGATACCGCAGGAGTTCCCTGACATTACCTTCTACGACTACACCAAGTTAGCAAAGCGGTTAGGCAACACGCCTGACAACTACGGCCTGATGTTTAGCTACTCAGCCGCACCCAAGTACCAGACACAGGTAAACATGGCCTTCAAGACTGACGCACCGATCACGGTGGTGTTCAGGGGTGGGCTACCTACGCACTTCATGGGGCGTGAGGTGTATGACGGTGACCAATCTGACCTAGATAATCTAGAACAGCGTGGCAAGATCATCGGCCTACGTGTCAAGGGTAACGAGGCCAAGAAGTCTACCTCTCCCTTCATCGTGGACTCTAACTTGATAGCGATAGGGGGGTAGTATGGATAGAATACCAATGCGGGGTGCTGATGAGTACGATGCGTTCTCCAAACGCACCCGCAAGTACCTTACTTTTTCCAGAGGGTTGCTGCGCCAGATCAAGCGCAGATACAACAAACGGTTTAGACAAGCGAGTAAAACTTTAATCAGAGAGGAGAAACACAATGAACTTGATTCTTAATAAGCCTGAGTACTGTAACAATGACGATAGAATATGTGTGCAGTTACTACTAGCAGAGATACTACGGCGTGGGTATAATGTATCTGTCTACGATGGTGAGGATTGGCCGCTGAATTGCTCATCCAATCTGCATGAAATACTAGATAACCTCGCCACCTCTGGTGAGGATATGATCGAGGTAAGAGATAAGGATTACGAGAGAGTGGGTAAGTTCTATATGATCTACTGCAACGGTTCGGAAGGTGATCCGCTGATATGTCTCTCCGATTACTCAGCCAATGGAATATGTGAAGATATTTATACAGATATAGAAACCATACTAAGCGAGGTAGTAACAGCATGAGCCATAAAGAAATATTCCGAAGCTATTATAAAAATCCCAATAACTTACCAACACTGGAGACTTTCTCCGGCCTCTGTAACCATCACGACTGGACGTATTTATATAGCGATGATCATTCCGTGTACAAGCGTGGCTCTGTCGAGCGAGATATCCTGTTGGAGATTGTCGAGCAGGGAGGGGCGGGGTATGCAAAGGTCTATAACATAATGGCTCAAGCGAGGTTGCCTAGTTATGGGTAAGGGTAGCCGACAACGGCCTACCGACAAGGGTGCGTTCGATGATAACTTTGATCGTATCTTTTTAAAGAACCGACTGCCTGTCGAAAAGGAATGTAAGACATGTGGTAAACTGTTTGCTGTCAACGAGGGAGTGTTAATTGCAAACGCAGTAGGTGGGGAGATGTTATGCCCCAAGTGTAGTAGTTCTTATATCACTGATTATAAAGGAGCAAGTAATGACGTTTAATATATTTGACACTAACTTTCTGACCATTAACTACCGCACTGGTGTGGGTGTAGACATTGAGTTTCCCTCATCGCGTCCAGTATGGTTGGTCCACGATGATACCCCTGATAAGTATGAGATGGGTTATTTTGAGGGTGTTGTCTTATTACTACCACTAATAATCGTAACCTTTGGTAAGGTGTACGATGATGGTTAATAAATATTATCACTAATTGTTGACATCATACACTGACGTATGTAAAAACGAGTCGGTTTCATCCACACTAGGAGCAAGACCATGAAGAACGGTACGATTTTTAGAAAGCGTGTTAGGAAAAACAGGTACGGATACTCTAGCGGCCCTTGTTATAGGGGTTTTCACTTTGGGAAGTATTCTTACTACACTAAGAGATCAAACAGCAGAGGGTCTGGACTGTTTACTCTAAGAGATACCAACGGGACCGAAGTAATTAACGGCAAACTCAACTGGGGTTTTTAACTTAACCAAGATACTTGTGAGACACGGATGTCTTTCGTCAATCTATAAAGGAAGGATACATATGTATACGTTTTTTAAAATATGGAAGTGGGAGTTTGTTCTCAGCTTCTTCTATTACGATCAAGAAAAGAATAAGAATAATATACTTGCAACTTATAACAACGGTGGTATATTCTCCTATCGTGTAAGAACAACAATGTTTGGGAAGGACAGAGTGTTAGTTATATGGAGATTTATTTTACATGTCAGTAAAACTGGATAAGATAGTTGCGCTTCTATCTGAGTTCAGAAAACTTGACCCCAACTTGCAAATGCAAACTGCTTTAGCTTTTGTATATATATCGCAGGGTGATGACGCTAACGATCCTCTATCTGTGTATCAGGTAGGTGATAAGCTAGGGTGTACCAGTGCGAGTGCGTCAAGAAACGTAGCAGCATTAAGTAACTGGTCACGCCATAATCGTGCAGGGTACGGGTTAGTCGAGGCTAACGAAAATCCTGAGAGGCGTAATGAAAAAATAATCACACTTACACCCAAGGGTAAGCAGTGGTTGAGATCATTCGACAAGATTTGTGAAGGTCAAGTAACAGCAATCATAGGAGTAGAAAGTAATGGCTATAACTAAACGTGGTGACTCGTGGACTGTAGATGTACGTACTAAAGGACACGAAAGAGTACGCAGGTCATTCATACAGGAAGACGAAGCGTATCTATTTGAGATGCAAGTTAAAAGATGTCAACGTGATGGCACTTCTTTACCTGTAAAGATTGAGGAAACTAACGCATGGACTTTTGCCAAGGCACAAGACGCTTGCCATGCCCTGTACTGGGCCAGTGGTAAGTACGCTAAACAAAATAGAGAGATGTTATTATTACAGTCCAGATACTTTGGTTCACGTAGACCTCTTAATGAGATCACGACAGAAGTAATTGACGAGTACATAGAGCATCTAAAAACCAAGCAAAATAATTCTGACTCTACCTGTAATAGAAAACTAGCGTGTCTCTCTAAGGTGCTTCGGTTAGCACATGAGCAAGGACGTTTAGAAAAGATGCCCATCCTCCACCGACAGCGTGAGGGTAAGGGGCGTATACGTTTTCTAACTGATGATGAAGAAGCGTTGATACTTCAGACCCTGCGGTTGTGGGGTTCCAATAAGTTAGCTGATGCTATTGAAGTTCTAATTGATACTGGACTACGTAAGGGTGAGCTACTTAAAATAAAGAAGAATGATATTAGTAAAGAGGGTTTGTATGTCAGTGAGCGTAAAGGCAATAGCCACACTGTCATTCCCTTAACAGCTAGAGCCAAACGTATACTAGAAAACTACGCGAGGCAGAGCAACACCAAGGAAATATTCCATAACTATTATTCAGACACTACTTGGCAACGCTTGCGGGGTCACTTAGGTTTAGATGATGTGACGTTACACGTTCTTCGACACACTTGTTGCTCGCGACTAGTCCAAGGGGGTGTGCCTCTCATACATGTCAAGGAGTGGATGGGTCACAAGAGTATTAGCACTACCATAAGGTACGCTCACTTAGCGCCTAAAGATTTGGTGCAAGGGTTACAAGCCTTGGAAAACAGAGCTTGAGTATTATAACTGAAGGGACTATAAACCGTTTAGCCCCGTACAGTTACTGCCCTGCGGCACTGCTGCGGCGCTCACGGCCTCGTGGTGAAATTGGTATACACGCAAGACTTAAAATCTTGTACCTTTCGGGGTGTGACGGTTCAAGTCCGTCCGAGGCCACCAAGTCTAACGGTCTTAAAATCCGTTCGATCTCTACATACAGTAGTGCAACAAGGCAGAAACCCTCACTTTATTCTTTAATTACCTTGCGGCTTTTACTTGTATTGTATTTCATACACTATCGTAGTATGATGCACTTATACGCACATAAAAGTGTCCACTTGCGGCACTTATGTGCGGCACTCACGCCACTTAGGAGAACATAATGGCAACTTTAGAAGATCAACTAGCAATCGAGTTACAGATGTGTCAGGCAGGTGAGGAACGCTACGATAAACAAGTGGCTGCCTTATCTGATAAGGGTGTAGAGAGTAGGGCGCAGCACGGTAAGGCTATCATGGGCAATGTCCTAGCTCCCTTGTCCCTAGCTATTAAAGAGTTCTGCTCTGGTACGGTGTCTTCCAACAGGTCCATTGCTTATGGCAAGATCAAGCACCTGAACCCTGACCGTCTAGCAGTACTGTCTCTACTTGGAGCGATTGATAAGATCAGTAGGAAAGTACCCTTGATGGCAGTGGCCCGCACTGTGGGACTGTACATTGAGGATCAGGATCGTATCGAGCGTTGGTTACTACAGGACAAGGACGTAGCTACAACCATCCTCAAGATGGCATCAGAAAAATCTACCTACCGTCACCGCAGAGCAGGGGTCATTCATAAGATGAATAACGATGGCTTCTATGAATCTGCTTGGACCAACGAGGAGCGCATCCATGTAGGACTAAAGATGATTGATCTAATCATTATCAACACGGGTGTACTGGAACTAACACGGGTAAGAACGTCACGAAATAAAACTACTACTTACCTAATTGCACAGCCCATAACACTGGAGTGGATTAAAGGCTTCCATGCTTCGCATCGAACCTCCCGCCCACGTTTCGCACCTTGCGTTATACCTCCCAAGCGTTGGGAAGGTTTGTTCGGGGGCGGTTACTACATAGATGAACTTAACAACCTACCATTGGTAAGGATGCACTAAATGAGAAAGCGCACTACAGAGTACTTTCAAGAGTTAGAAAAATGTGACATGAGCCAAGAGTTTAAATGTGTCAACGCCCTACAGGAAACCCCTTGGCAAATTAACAAGCAGGTACTGGCCGTACTACGTCAGTCATGGGACAGCGGGCAGGAGTGGGGTGGTCTACCTGCACGAGAGGACTTGCCACTACCTAACTATCCTTTTAACTGTGAGCCAAGCGAACTTAACCCTGCACAACAGGAAGAGTTTGCCCTTTGGCGCAAGAAGCGTGGCGCTATCCATGCCCACAACAACACTACAATGTCGCTACGTATTCTGATTGAACGTACCATTCAGGTAGCAGAGCAGTATACTAACGAGCAAGAGTTCTTTTATGTCTGGCAGTTAGATTTCAGGTCACGTAAGTACCCGATGGAATCTTTCCTGTCACCTCAGACAGGCGATGCAGGCAAGTCACTACTGACCTTTGCGTATGGGGTTGAGATCACTTGCCCTGAAGATGCTAAGTGGTTAGCGATCCAAGGGGCGAATGTCTACGGCAACGATAAGATAACCCTAGAAGATCGAGAACTGTTTGCTTACATGAACACGGAACTAGCACACGCTGTTGCTGATGATCCCTTCAGTGAAACGATTTGGTTAGAAGCTGACAAGCCTTGGCAGTTCTTAGCGTGGTGTTATGAGTGGACAGGCTACACGAGGGCTAGAGATAGTGGGGAAAATTTTATGACTACCCTGCCTTGCTCTGCTGATGGTAGTTGCAATGGCCTACAACATCTCTCAGCTATTCTAAGGGACACTGAAGGTGGCCGTGCCGTCAATCTGACTAAGACTAAACTACCGCAGGATATCTACGCTGATGTAGCCGTGCGAGCCATGCAACGTATCCGTGAGGATGCTCAAGATGTAGGAAATGTATTAGCCCACCAGTGTCTGAAGTGGGGCATCACCCGCAAAGAAACTAAGCGGTCCGTGATGATCGTACCGTATAGCGGAACACGTTACGCCTGTCGGGATTACGTACTAGAGGCATTGAAGGAGAGGATCAAGAAGGACGGTAACAACCCGTTCGGTGAGGACCTGTTCAACGCCGCTAACTACATGGCAGGTCACATTTGGGATTCCATTAGTGACAGTATTAGTTCAGCCCGTATCGTGATGGACTACATCAGATCAGTGGCAGAAGTTTACGCCAAGAACAAGAAAGTTATGCAGTGGTACACGCCAACAGGCATGTTGATCTGGCAATGCTACAGTGACATGAACAAGCGTAGGATTAGGACATCCATCAACGGCTCGTTTGTTAAACTGAACTACCACAGCCAGATAGATGACACTGTGAACCGTTCTAAGACGTTATCGGGAGCTTCCCCTAACATGATCCACAGTTTAGATGCAGCGGCTCTAACGATGACAGTGAACCGCTGTGTGGATGTCGGTATCAAAGACTTCAGCATGGTCCACGACAGCTATGGGACACAATCACCTTACATGCCGCAGATGGTGAACATCATCAAAGAAAGTTTCGTAGATATGTACGAGCAGAACGATGTCCTTCAACAATTATACGATCATGCCGTCAAGGTATTACCTGATGGCGTAGAAATTCCCAAGCCACCTGAGAAGGGTGACTTGAGTTTAAAAGAAGTATTGCAATCGGAGTACTTCTTTTCCTAATGGCCCCCTATTGCATGAGGGTCAGAAAAACTTAACCAACGAAAGAGTAAATTAATATGGCTAGACAAGACTTTGAAAGAATGAACATTAAAGGTAAGGCGATGTGGTGTAAGGTGCTAGAACCTGACACTAAGTTTAATCCTGATGGGGATTACTCTACAGACATCATCCTGCAAGAAGCAGATGCAGTTACTATATGTGAGAAACTAGATAACGCTATCGAGTTGGCGTTTGCTAATGCAGTCAAGGACTCCCCTAAGTTAAAGAATGTCCTGTCCACATCCTCCCCGTACCAGACTGTCTACGATAATGAGACAGGCGATCCTACTGGAGAGATCAAGTTCAAGGCTAAACTGAAAGCTATCTGGAGAGCCAGAGATGGACGCTTCGGTGAGCAACGTCCAGTGGTAGTGGACAGTAAGTTAAATCCACTAGAGAAACACATTGCGATTGGTAATGGGTCAGACATTAACGTGAACGTAGAGGTTGTACCTTACGTCATGCAATCTACTAAGTCAGTCGGCGCAAGTTTACGACTAAAAGGTATTCAGGTAGTCAACCTTGTTGAGTATGGCAACAACGCCTCAATGTTTGGTGAAGTGGATGGTGGTTTTGAAGCCCCACCTGCGCCTGAGAAAGACTCAATTCCTTTTGAAGTGGAGAGCAATGATGACAGCGACCAAGGGGACTTTTGAGGCGAGGGTGGTTAGCGATTTGAATAGTCGTAGCATTCCGTTTGAGTATGAACCTGACAAGCTGCCTTACACTGTCCAACGTAATTACATCCCTGATCTTCGGATCGGGGCAATGTATGTCGAGGTCAAAGGGTACTTCCGTCAGGACGCACAGCGGAAGATGCGTAACGTCAAAGAGCAACACCCCGACAAGGACATTCGGTTTCTATTTCAGAGATTGGATAGTCCCGTACAAGGTGCAAAGAAACGCAAGGACGGTACGAAGATGACATGTGCTGAATGGGCAGAGCGTCACAACTTTAAGTACGCAGAGAAGGAGATACCTGATGAGTGGATTAACTGATAACGTAGAGAGTGAGTTCTTATATCATGAACCATGTGAAAAGTGTGGCAGTTCTGATGCTAAAAGTGTTTATGATGATGGTCATTCCTATTGCTTTAGCTGTAGCGATCATCAAATGGGAACTGGAACAAGCGTTCCAACACTACAGGCAGTCCCGCTTTCATCAACAACTGCTTTTGCAAGTGGGGAATCTGTCCCACTTAACAAGCGAAAAATTAATCAAGCCACTACGAAATTTTGGAACTACCAAGTGGGCGAGCTTAAAGGCTCACCTGTTCAAATAGCGAACTACAAGGACAAGAACAACCAATTAGTATCGCAGAAGATAAGGTTCCCCAATAAAGACTTCGTGAGTTTAGGAGATCACAAGAAAGCACAGCTATATGGACAGTGGCTGTGGCGAGATAAAGGGAAGATGGTCTGTGTGGTAGAGGGAGAGTTGGACGCTCTCTCGCTATCGCAAGCCTTCGACAATAAGTGGCCCGTGGTGTCACTAAAGAATGGAGCAGCCTCCGCTAAAAAAGATATTGCGGCAAACTGTGAATGGCTAGAGCAGTATGAGTCAGTCATCTTCATGTTTGACAACGACAAGGTTGGACAGCAAGCGGCTATAGATGCCGCCTCCGTTCTCTCACCATCGAAAGCTAAGATCGCAAAGCTACCGTTGAAGGATGCGTCTGAGATGCTTCAGGCAGGTAGAGTTAAGGAACTGATAGATGCAGTGTGGGCGGCTAAAGCCTTTCGCCCAGACGGTATACTTGATGGGGCTGACCTTTGGGATGTGGTTACTGAGGTACAAGATGTAGAGAGTGTACCGTATCCATACGAGGGTCTTAATGATGTCACTAAGGGTTGTAGGCGTGGAGAGATCACGACTATCACAGCAGGTAGTGGTATCGGAAAATCACAGTTGACGCGAGAGTTTGCATCACACTTGATTAGACAAGGAGAAACGGTGGGCTACATAGCCCTTGAAGAGTCCGTTAAACGAACTGGGTTGGGTCTGATGTCTATTGAGGCTAACCAACCTTTACACTTAGGAACAGAAAATATCACTAAAGAGGAAATGAAACGTGCTTTCGATAGTACCCTCGGCACTGGCCGTGTCTTTTTGTATGACCATTGGGGTTCAACTGATAGCGATAATCTGCTGTCTAAAATCAGATACTTGGTTAGGGGATGCGGTTGTAATTGGATCGTTCTTGACCACCTTTCCATTGTTGTATCAGGTATGGGTGACGGCGATGAACGGCGTTTAATTGACAACACCATGACCAAACTGCGGTCACTCACTGAAGAGTTAAACTGCGGGATGTTATTGGTAAGTCACTTGAAGCGTCCATCAGGAGACAAAGGCCACGAAAACGGGGCAGAAACTTCTCTGTCCCAACTCCGTGGTTCAGCCGCCATTGGTCAGCTAAGTGATATTTGTATGTCGCTTGAGCGTAACCAACAAGCCTCTCAAGGTGCTGACATCACCACACTAAGGGTCTTAAAAAACCGATGGTCAGGGGAAACTGGTATTGCCTGTCACCTTGAATATGACAGAGACACGGGGCGTATGTCAGAGATTGCAACGCCTACCGATTTATCACACGCAGAGGAGATGTTCTAATGGCACTACTAACTGAAGGTCAATTACGGACGATGTACATTAAGCACATGATCCACCTGTACATTTTAGAGATGGAAGAGAACTTGGACTTGGGTGACTACCCTACCTACGAGGACTTCTTGATTATGTACAAAGAGGAAATGCAAGTTGCACCAAACTAATCACTCCAACGAGAGGATGTTATGAGATTACTATTTGATATAGAGGCCAACGGTCTATTGAACGAAGCCACAAAGGTGTGGTGTCTAGTCACTAAAGATTTAGACACCGGTGAAGTTAAAAGTTATGACCCCTTCACACTGGACGCAGGTTTACAGTATTTAAAGGAAGCAGATGTTCTTGTCGGACATAATATAATTGACTACGACTTGCGCCTGTTGGAGAAACTCCACGGGTTCAGTACCAACGCTACCCTAGAGGATACTCTAGTCTGGTCACGTACAATCTTCCCAGACCTACGAGAGCAGGACTTAAAACGTCTTAACGCTAATAAGGTAATGATCGGTAGCCATGCACTCAAGGCTTGGGGGATACGCCTAGCGTGTCACAAGGGAGACTTCGGACAGGCTGATGGTGCGTGGGAATGCTACACGCCAGAGATGTTGGAGTATTGCGAGCAAGACGTAGAGGTAAACTACAAGTTGTATAAAAATTTACTTCAGAAAACTAATGAGTGGAAGCCGTGGGCTGACGTACTGAAGTTTGAAACTGAAGTCCACTCCCTGCTACTAGATCAAACAGAACGAGGGTTTCCCTTCAATGTCCCCTTCGCACAGGCTTTGTACTCAGATTTAGCTATGGAGAAATCAGCGATTGAGCTTGAGTTGTTGACTAACATTGAGCCAACCATTGTAGAACTGAAGACTAAGCAGAAGGTAATCCCTTTTAACCCTGCTTCCAGACAGCAGATCGCTGATCGTTTAATGAAGCGAGGTTGGGTTCCGCAGGTGTTTACACCATCAGGTGAACCGAAGGTTGATGAGCAGATACTTAGTAAAATTGAACTGCCTGAAGCTAAACTACTGTGCAGGTTCTTATTGCTTAACAAACGTATTGGGCAACTAGCTACTGGTAAACAAGGGTGGTTGAAGGTACAGAAAAATGGACACATACATGGACGGGTCAACCACATGGGGGCAGTGACATCTCGCTGTACTCACTCTGACCCTAACGTGGCTCAAGTCCCTTCACTTGGTGCAGAGTACGGTAAAGAATGTCGTGAATTATTTCACGCCCCCGAAGGTTACAAACTGTTAGGCGTTGATGCTTCTGGTTTGGAACTTCGATGCTTGGCTGCATACATGAAACCTTTTGACAACGGTAATTACGTAGAGGAAATATTAAACGGTGACATCCACACGAAGAACCAACATGCGGCAGGCCTCGACACTCGCCCGCAATCGAAGACGTTCATTTATGCTTTCCTTTTTGGAGCCGGAGATGAAAAAATCGGCAGTATTATTGGAGGAACCAAAAGTGACGGTAAAAAAATCAAAGCCCGTTTCCTAAAGCAGACCCCTGCACTCAAGATACTACGCGAGAAGGTCAGTGAGAAAGCAGCGGGTGGTTATATCAAAGGAATTGACGGCAGACGCATACCTATACGTCACCCCCACGCCGCCTTGAACACCTTGCTGCAAAGCTGCGGCGCTGTGATTTGTAAGAAGTGGTACGTGGAGATTCACAAGATGTTTAAAGAAGCAGGATTAACAGAGAACGATGCCCGTGCTGTGGCATTTGTACATGACGAGGTTCAGATCGTGGTGCGTAACGGAATGGAGGAACAAGTCGGTGAAATTACCAAACAAGCAATACGAAATGTGGAACGACAACTCAACTTTGGGTGCAGACTCGATGCTGAATACAATGTCGGACAAAACTGGGCGGCAACCCACTGATGATGGTAATCGGGTTGGTGACATTGCTGAGTTTTATGCGGTTACATATCTGTGGGACCAAGGGTACGAAGTATTCCCCAATGCAGGATGCACCGGAGCCGTAGATATGATTGCTATTAAAGGTGACGAGATCAGACTGATAGATGTGAAGACGGTATCCGAAACCACCCAAGGTGGCAAGGTACTAACACCACTACAAAAACAGATGGGAGTGGAGCTTCTGTATTTCGATTACCAAACACGCCACCTCAGTTGGGACAGGCTGATGATTAAAGGCATTCAAAAAGAGAGAGAGACTATATGAACACATTACTGATAGATGGAGACATCGTAGCGTATCGGGCGGCTACCGCCTGTGAGCAAGCTATAGATTGGGGTAATGGACACTGGACACTACATGCCTTTGAGCATGAGGTTGAGCAGAACATTGACCATTTCATGGAGAACCTGATTAAAGACAGCAAGGTCAAGGACTGGATTACATGTTTGACTGGGACTAAAAACTTCAGAAAAAATGTAGCGGCCTCTTACAAGGCCAACCGTAATGATAAACGTAAACCGATGTTACTGCCCCATGCTCGTGCCTACTTGCTAAATGAGTGGAAGGGTAGGATTGATGAGAACATTGAAGCTGATGATACTTTGGGGCTACTCGCTACCAGTGCAGACGGTTATATAATTTGGTCCATTGATAAAGACTTGATGACCATACCTGCCTACCACTTTGTAGACGGTGAAGTAAAGATCGTAGCTGAAGCTGAAGCTGACTACTGGTTTTTCTACCAGACGTTAGTGGGGGACAGCACTGATAATTATAAAGGCTGTACCGGCATCGGACCTAAGAAAGCCAGAACCTTGTTAGACGCAGATTGTTCGTGGGGAACGGTAGTTACTGCCTTTGAGAAAGCAGGGCTATCAGAAACGGTAGCGTTAGAGCAAGCCCGACTAGCTCGCATTCTACGACACGGTGAATACGATTTTATTACAAAGGAGGTTACCTTATGGGAACCAAATATAAAACACTAAACGATGCCAGTCCCAGTGATTGGGATAGGGCAACTAAAAAGAGTACTAACGAACACGGTACTATTTGGAAGCAGACAATTAAACAGGCGGCTATTGAGGAAGCAAATCAATACAACATCCCCCCGTTTAAACTACCCGTTGATGCCCAAGCCCGTAAGAACATTCCGGTGTACTCAGGGTTCTTTGCTTACTTCCCACGGGCTATAGCAGCGGTAGCACAACTCTCCTTAGTCGGAGGTATACAACACGGCCAGACACGCGAAACCCTACACTGGGACCGCCCCTTATCAGGTGATGAGTTAGACGCAATGATGCGACACATGATTGATGGGGATTGGGAACAGGTAGCGTGGCGAGCAATGGCTCACTTAGAAAAACAATTAGAGAAGGAAGAAATAAATGACAACTAGTAAAATGGACGAGTACCAATCATTCATACACAAAAGCCGCTACGCACGATGGTTGGATGATAAGGGCCGTAGGGAAACATGGGAAGAAACAGTAAACCGTTACGTCAACTTTTGGGTTGAACGTGGACAGATAGATCAAAAAACCAGTAGCAAAATGTTTCATGCAATTCACAATATGGAAGTAATGCCTAGCATGAGGTGCTTAATGACTGCGGGCGAGGCGTTGGACAAAGACAACGTGGCCGGATTCAACTGTAGTTACTTACACATCGACTCCCCTCGTAGCTTTGACGAACTGATGTATGTACTGATGTGTGGAACAGGGGTTGGGTTTAGTGTCGAGCGTAAGTTTGTTGACCAGTTACCTTGTGTAGCAGATAGCTTTCATCCGACACCTTCAACCATTGTGGTTGGTGATAGTAAGATTGGATGGGCCTCCGCTTTTCGAGAACTGATTGCCATGCTATACGCAGGTAAGATACCGCAGTGGGATGTAAGTGGAGTCCGTCCGGCAGGGGCAAGGTTAAAAGTATTCGGTGGACGCGCTAGTGGCCCAGAGCCGTTGGTTGCGTTGTTTGAATTTGCGGTGAAACTCTTCCAAGGTGCAGAGGGTAGAACCTTGACTACACTAGAGTGTCACGACTTGTGTTGTAAGATTGCAGAGGTAGTCGTTGTCGGTGGCGTTAGACGCTCCGCATTGATCTCTCTCAGTAACTTGACTGACAACCGTATGCGTAAGGCTAAGTCCGGCGCATGGTTCTTAGAAGAGGGCCAACGAGGTCTTGCTAACAACTCAGTATGTTACACCACCAAGCCAGACTTTGCTGACTTCCTAACAGAGATGCAATCCCTGCATGAGAGTAAAGCAGGTGAGCGTGGTTTGTTTAGCCGCCCTGCCGCCCAGAACATTGCAGCACGTAATGAACGCAGAGACAGTAGTTATGACTTCGGTACTAACCCATGCTCTGAGATCATCCTACGCAGCAACCAGTTCTGTAACCTGTCAGAGATCGTGGTACGGGCAGATGACACACTTAAAACCTTAACGGCTAAAGCAGAGATGGCCGCAATCATTGGTACACTTCAGGCTACCTTAACTGACTTCCGTTATTTACGCGCAAGTTGGAAGAAGAATACGGAAGAAGAAGCCTTACTAGGTGTAAGCATGACTGGTATCATGGATCACTATCTACTAGGTAAAGGAAGTTCACCTGACTTGGAGAAGTGGTTGAACAGTTTACGTGACGTTGCTGTAGAGACAAACAAACAGTGGGCCTCTAAATTAGGGATTGCCCAATCAGCCGCTATCACTGCGGTAAAACCATCAGGTACGGTATCGCAATTGGTAGATAGTGCCAGTGGTATCCACCCAAGGTTCTCTAGTCAGTATGTACGTACCGTCAGGTCAGATAAAAAAGACCCACTCGCTCGTTTCATGCAAGACCAAGGGTTCCCGTGTGAACAGAACCTAGCCTCACCAGAGGGTTTAGTGTTTAGCTTTCCAATTAAGGCTCCTCAAGGGTCAGTAACGGTCAAAGATGTAGGAGCGATGCAGCAGTTAGAACTGTGGAAAGCCTATCAGGATCATTGGTGTGAACATAAGCCTTCCATTACGGTGTACTACACAGATGACGAGTTCCTTGATGTGTGTTCGTGGATATGGAAGAACTTTGACATGTGTTCGGGCATTTCATTACTGCCTTACAGTGATCATGTGTACCCACAAGCCCCTTACACAGACGCATCGGACGAGGTACTGGAAACACTACAAGCCCAGATGCCTAAAGATGTAGACTGGTCAGGGTTACAAGCCTACGAAAAAGAAGACAACACTATCGGTAGCCAAGAGTTAGCCTGTACGGGTGGAGCTTGCGAGATTGTCTAATAACGGTGGCCCTTCGGGGCCGCTTTTTTAAATAAAGGAGATCATTTATGACTGAAAAAGCTAATAAGAAGTCAAAACCTATCACTCAAGATAACCAAGCACTGGTAGACCTACTATGTCTGTCGCAATTATTCAGTACATATTACACAAAATCAGGCAATACTGAAGTTGCACTCCAGAATTCCACACACATGCTTGGTATTTTAAAACAAGTAT
>TARA_R110001632_G_scaffold147570_1_pt1 | contig 15264 bp, 20 predicted proteins | sample TARA_R110001632 | Tara Oceans TARA_R110001632 (sample SAMEA4398266) | marine metagenome | biome: Polar Biome; feature: [SRF] surface water layer (ENVO:00010504); material: water (ENVO:00002006), including particulate matter (ENVO:01000060) such as... | depth 5 m
AGCCGGGTCCGTTTGATTGATGTTATCTAGGTGTGGGCACACATGAGCCTCAAGCTCATAGAGTGCCAATAGGGCTTGGTTTTCTTCCTCTGTCATTTTTTGTTACTAAATACAATTATTCACCACACTTAGGTATAGAACATTTCTTATTGTTATTGAAACATTTGAGACAAACGAAATGTGAACATTTTCTATATTTGACACATTTTACATTCTCATGACAAAGTGAACACTCTCCATTTTTGAATTCGAGCACTTCATTCTTGAATCTCCAAAAACATGAAGTACATACTTTCAACCTTGGATCATACCTTTTATGACACACATCAAAATTTGGACACTCTGTCATTAGAAAAATATTTGATTACTTCTTTAAATACATCTTTATCTTTTCTAAAAGTTGTTTCATAATATAAAAAGTAATTATATTGTAGGTATAAACTCCCATTTAAGATCGTGGCATATCTTTTTCCATATAACATCTTGTTGATACAACTTCTCTTTAGACTTGAGGAGGGGAAAGTATTGGAGATATTCATCCTCACTTAAAAGTTCACAAAACTTGTATAAAACATACGAGTAACTCAAAAAGTTCTTACGCTCTGTCGGACAGTTGTCATCAAAGGGTTTTTGTATATCTTTGAACATGATTCGAAGATATTCCTCCAATTCTTGCGGCATATTTGGGGGTTTAATACCACTGAGAATATTGGCTATATAGGGTACATGTTCATAGTATTTATTCAATCGAAGTTTCTTGAGTAACCCCCTCACTTTCGCATGTGTAATATCTTCCACCTTCTTAATCTTCATCTTTTTGAGTTCGGTGCGTAATTGGTCCATGACTTCTGGGGGTATGGTGGTCGTCTCTTGTGCTTGAAATTGTGACAACCATTCATTGAAGTGATTTTCCCTCTTGTATGAATAGTTTACAATTTTTTCGGATGTTTCTTGTTCTTCTTTGTATGTCAGTTCTTCACTGATTGCTCTAGCAACTATTAATCCACAACCGTCACACACTAAATCAGCGGTTTGTGTGTAATGAATAATGTTACTATCTGGACAGTTCGTACATACTTGAACTGTTTTTTGTATCGGTCGATATATGTTTTGTTTTTCAACTTCAACAAGATAATCTGTAAATATATCTTTTCTTTTTAGACCTACCGTTTCTTTGACATTAAATACATTGTCTGTATTTATTTTATCTTCACCATCATCTATGTGTAAATTCATGAATGGCATACATTTTATCATGTAATCTGACATTTCACTTTGATATCGTCTACGATTACTTGGGTCATTTTCTATTAGTTTTGTCCATTCTTCCAATTTATTGTTATATCTACTTAAAAAATTCCCTTCCATTCGTTATATAGAAATGCTCTTTAAACTTTTAAGTAGTCTTTTATACTTTTATAAAAAATTAACCACATATCCAGACTATCACATCGTTTCTAAAGTTTTGGAATATGAAATTGATCCCGACATAAAATACAAGACTGAAGATGAATTCTGGAAACATGAAAGTAAGGACTGGGAAGACGATATACTAACAGAGTACTACACAGATGTTATCGACAAAGACATTATACATACATGTATCCCACAAAATGTCAAGTATATTATTCTACGAGTGAAATATTACTTCAATGGTAAGATGTACACCGCTGTATCAAATGATATAAATTTCATGCCGGGTGTAAATGAAGATACAAGTATGCATTTTAGTATTCCTTTGAGTAGTGCCTGGTTAGTCGATCATGATGATAAACCTATAAGAGATATTACTGAAAAGGTGAAACGATATACGGGTCCTCGTTGCGATTTCCATACCCAAAAAGTTCCGATCGATCAATTTTTATATTATGAACGATCATACTTGAAGGAGTATTTACCTAAAATTATTATAAAAAATTCATTTGGTATGTCAAAAATTGTATCTACACTCGATAACTTTACAACAGATCTTCGGATACCTTAGTTGCCAAGTAAAATTTAAGCTCGCCCAAGTTTGCGACGTTATACTTTAAAATCAAAAACCTGTTTCCAGTTTCTTGTATAATTTGCACAGACGCACACATACTCGTCGCCTTTGTAAAGATATTCAAATATTTTAGACTGTATAAACCTGTAATACATGGACTTTCTTCGGGACATTCTATACACGTCTCTTGATTCGCAAAGTCACCATCACATCTGAGCTTAAGCTGTTTACCGTCACGGGTAATACCAATCTCTGGACCAAGATTGTACATGTCACGACACAGTCTCTGAAAGTCTGATGAAGGTAGAATGGTCACGGTGGACATTTCAACTTCGGGAACTTCTATCCGACTTTCATTAATGTCCAGTAATTTAAGCTGAAACTTCGAACTCGTCTTCTTTGATTCACTCGTGATCGTGATATCCATGTATTCTTTCGATGTAATTTCAATTTGAAGAACATCATTGTTTGTGATTGTTTTGAGTAACTTGAACGTATTTGAAATGTTGATACCAGCTATAATCTCTTCCTGATCACATTGATATTCCTCAAAGTTGTCAGACGCTAAGAACATGTCTATGAGAGACGTTCGAGCGGTATCGAGTGTAACAATATACATACCTTGTGGTCTAAAGTAAATATTCACATCATTGAGTATATCCTTTAACACTTCGAAAGTTGACTTAAAGGCGGAAGCCTGTATCGAAACTAATTTCATGTCTACACATGTGGAGTATCACATCTTTAAATCACTATATGCCATACCCTTAGACACATCTCTACTTATTTTTTCCTCTAGTTCTTTAGTCATCGCAGGTTGGAGAGATTGTCCATAGTTGTCTAAATAAAACATATCCGCATCCTTCTCGTTACCATCTAGACTGGTCATAGAATAAGCACCCCCAAAACCTCCATGCTCAATTTCCTTCTTTGGTAGGAGTGAGTCTAACCAGTTCTTTATTTCGTTCCCCACAAGAATCTTTCCATTTTTAGTCAGCATCGTGGGAACACGATTGATCTTATTTTGATAGTTCCTAGGTATCCCCTGTGTATTCACATTATGGAATTGTACGAGCTGTTTCAATTGCGCCTGACTTTTGATATACTCGATAATATCCATTGAGTGTTTACACCTTGGACTGTAGATAAGTAGCGACATCTAATATTTATACGGTATTTAGTAAAAAAATATTAACGCACTATAGTAAAGATGAAGGTATATATACTTTTGGCTCTTCTCGTCTTGGTGATTTTATTGACCAGGCGTGAATCATTCACTGAGATTTTCGGACTTTCAGGATACAGCAAACCTGTAGACTACATACGGCTCAACGACCCCAGACCAAACCTATCCGGTTACAAGGAGGTTGAGGCTTCTGTGAATCATGATATGATGGAAACATTCACCATTCAAGCAAACGCTGAGATTTCCAAGCGCATCGGTGCACCCACATACATCATAGAAACTGCTAAAATTAAGAAACATGCTGGTAAGGAAAACGATATTTACGAATGTGTGTTCATGGTCATGAAAAAGGGTGGATTTTCCTATGGGTTCTCGGTAGTAGCCTCATTCGAGGTGAAGGGTGATACAACGAAACTCGTATCTCTTCGTACCCAGCCGATTGACATTGAACAACCCGGCAACGTAAAGGCTTTCACCGATGGAGCACCAGGTAAGGAATTTCTTAAATTCGAGCTGGTCAAGGAGGCTGCCACTCCTACCATGGGTGAGTTTGAAGAGGCTAAAAATAAGTTGATGTAACTATAATGATCAACATCAATGATATTCTGAAAATTGATGAAAAGAAAAAACTGATTAAAAAGGAAATCTATACCAAAATTTACGAACAGTTTTCTTCCAAGATAAAACAGTCAGTGGAATTTGGTCATAAACAGGTGTTTTTAACCGTTCCCCTATTTTTAATAGGATACCCTGTATTCGATAGACCATCTGCGTGTCGTTATGTAGCTAGGCAGTTTACGCGGGGTGGTTTTACCGTAGAGTTTATGAGTGACTTTGATTTATACGTCGCATGGCCTAAACCAAGGAGGGTAAAGGAAATGAATGACGATGATGACGATGACGATTCGGGATTTCCGAACCTCATGAATCTTAAGAAGATAGCGAACAAGTACAGGGGAGCTGCGTAGGAAATAAGCTTTTTAAAAACCCTATTAATCATAAATGGACAATCTGAACGTACTCGTCGAGGCTAAAAAGGAATACCTCGGTCAGTTATGTCTCATCATGTGCCCACCTATGATTGAAGTTTTTGATGAAATGTACAGGGAATCGGTTAAGATTTCAAAGGGTCGAAAGATTCTTATCATGTTCCAGAAGTTATTGAAGGAAGTTCCCAATTGGTCTAACGCGATGTCTAAACAACACACCGATAATATCGCTGATAGGTGTGCGTGGTTCAATGACCTTTTAGCCGCCGTCTTTGTGGCGTGCACCAAGATTCTCTCAGCTGTTCGTCTCAAGGCGGATAACAAGAAGATCTCACTTAAATTGCCAACGAATGAAGTCTTCATTCAAACATGTTACAATAACATTGCCAAGGATTTGTACAAGGACCCTTATATTTTCCACAGTGAACAAAGTGAATACACTCGTGACGAAAGTTTGACGATGCGTTTTTGTACCGCCATTGAGACCACTGTCAAAGAGTTGATCCCCGTTCAACAAATTTTACAAACTTATATGTCCCAGGAGTCGAGGGATATCGATCTCGACGGTGAAATTGAAGATACCATAGATCCCGATGTGGTTGATGAGTTGGATACCCCCATGGAAGAAGAGCCCATCGAAGAGGAACCCGTCAACCCCCAGGAGACTGCACCAATCGAGGGGGAAGAACTCGAGGAAATGCATGGTCTCGCGAATGAGTTCAAGACTGTTCCAGGTGTTCATACGCAACCCGAGCCCGAAGATGAGCCCGAACCACAACCACAACCAGAACCACAACCCCAGGGTGAAGATGAAGGTGTTTTATTTGGTGACGCACCAGAGCAGCGTACAAAAAAACTTGCCTATAATTAAATGGAGTCATTGTCAGAACATTTCCGTGACCCACTCAGTGCAGCTCTTATCGCGGGTTTAATTACTGCTGGGTATATTCACCTCAAAGCACATCTCAATAATGAAGGTAAATTAGAATTGAATAAATACACTAAACCTGCCGTATTAAATGCGATACTCGTATTTTTCATAATCTCTAATGGTGTAGGTAAAAAGGAGTCTATATCTACAGACCCTTTCTGAAACTTAAAGATTACAGGTTTATAATAAGAAAATGGCATCCGTTACTGCGTTCAACGATATGATGGGTCAATTTCTTGTGGAATTGCACAAGACTCTTCCAGAGGAAAAAGGCATTAAGAAGATGTTGACGTCGTTCGATCTTTTGAAGACTACCAACCCCCGTCTCGTCGTGGATGGGTTTATGAGTGGTGTAACCCCTTACGCCGGGCATATCTCCGATAAGAATGAGCAGTTTATCCTAAAGGAGATTGAAAATATCGATTTTCTCAAGGAGCTTGATGTGAAGTCGTATTGGTCCAAGTTGTCTCCAAACACAAAGGAAGCCACATGGCAGTATCTCCAGACACTATACATGCTCGGTACCACTATCATTTCTATCCCCGCCGAGACACTATCTATGATTGAGGGACTGGCTAAGGATTGCGCAGATAAACTCGAAAGTGGAGATGGTGATGTTGATCAGGATGCCTTGATGAAAATGATTGGTGGTATGATGGGTGGCATGGGTGACTCTGGTCAGGGTCTTCTGAAAAAATAAACCTTAATGTATATTAAATGAAGGCCTGGTTCGACGATCCTAAGCAGCTCATCCGGCGTGACCAAATTTCCCAATTTTGGCCAACGAGTGAACAAACACCAGAAGATCGAATTAACGCAGCTTCAAGATTTATAATTTATATTGCTACCGTCGTATTTCTAATTCGTCGCGATCCCAGGATCTATGTCCTAGCGTTGACTGTTCTCACTGTCATTTTTGTTTTGTATAAGACGAACATGGTGAAGGAAACATTTAATCATTCATTGAAGAGGAGTTCCAATTGTCAGGAACCAACTCGTAATAATCCCATGGCTAACGTTCTCATGACCGATTACAGTGACGCACCCAATCGTTTAGAGGCGTGTTATTACTCCCAACCTAACGAATTTGTTACACAAGGTGTTCCATTTGATTCAGGGCGTTCTAGGACGTCGTTACCCAAATTTCAGAAGAATGCTATAGAAAGGCAATTTGTCACGAACCCTGTGAGTCAAATACCAGGCGATCAAACGCAATTTGCTGAGTGGTTATATGGACCAAAGAATGGACCCATGTGCAAAAGTGATTCCAAGTACTGTAATCCTGACGCGCGTGGTGTTCAATTAGAGGCTTTCGCTGGTCTTGGTGGTGATGGGGATATCAGAGGTCCCCGAGGTGGTGGTCGTGTGCGAGGTGGTGGCGGAACCTATAGTTAGATTAATATTCTCGTGTAATAATAAATGGCATATCAACTCCAACCTGGTCTCTCAATTGTTGAAAACGCTGGTGCCCTTCCAAGTGTAAAAGCGACTGATGAGGTATTCGTTTACCCTCAGCCCAGTCAATTAAATTATGGTTCTCGCCCCAATACCATGCTTTATGGAACTGCTCCATACAAGGCTGGTAAGGGTTCTCCAGCAGAATATATCGAAACATCCGATCAACTTCGTCCCCAAGCTACTACCCGTTTCAATAAGGTCATTGTACCCACCTATGAACGCAATCTATTCCCCCTTACCAACATGGATTGTAAGGTCCCTCTTCGTACCAGGTTATACGAACCTTCGAGTACTCGTGCCGAGCTCCAGAATGGTTTGTTTGATCAGAGGTATATTAATAAAAATGTTAACAAGAAGTAAGAATGGCTGATCCGATTTCACTCATCGCCGTAGCCGGACTCGTCTATGCTGGACGATCTCTCAGTAGGAAACCCGAAAAATATACCCCTTTATCTGAAAGTCCCAAAGAATCTCCATCAGCTCAATTTATCGATTTCAAGGAAAATGATTTCGTCTCCCGCGTGGATGCCCCACAGAAGAGGGAGGTTGAAAGTTTCGGAGATATATCCAGGCAACAACGCAGTGGTGGTCAAGAAGTTTTAGATTTACGCAATCGCATGAGTGATCGGGGTCGGATGAATAATCTTTCCCCGGTTGAGAAACAAATGGTTGGTCCAGGTCTCGGTATCGGTGCACACACCCCAGCCGTTGGTGGCTTCCAACAGACATTCAGAGTTAACCCAATTAATGTGGGTGAATACAGACTCACTACATTACCAGGACGCAGTGGCCCAGCTCAAGATGTTACGGGTGGTCGTTCAGCGAAGGTTGGTGAGTTGACACACAATAAACCCGCCACAACTGCTCATCTTCCCAGTCGTTTACCCGCTATGCCCGGCCGTGCTCAGGGTATGTCTGGTGTCGTTCCTCGCACCGAACATGAAAAAACTAAGAGGACCACCAACCGCTCGGAAACTGGAGTCCGCACTGATGGGTTGGGTTTCAATGGTGCCAGACGCTTCATACCTGCTCAGACTGTCGTGCAAAATCCCACTAGGTTCAGGACTGACCGCAACGATGAACAGTACATTTACAATAACCAACCCACTCCAGGTATTACCAACTTTGTCGGTGGATACACTAATAGCGCTGCCGCACGGGTTAATGCTACGAGTAATGAAGAACTCATGAAGTATGGTTTCCGCCCCGAAGATCGTCGTGGTAAACCTAACCGTATGGGTAACGCTGGTCGCATGAATGTTCGTGAGAGCGCCATCAAGCAGGGTGGTAAGCTTACGGCGGTTCGATCCGATACGACTCGTGTCGACGGTCGTGTCAACCCAGCCAGTGGTGGTTGGACACAAAATTACAAGAATAACGAGTACCATCAGTTCAACGCTTATAAGGGTAACGAAAATCCCAACTCTAGGCGTCTTGACATTGCCAAGACACAGCTCCAGAATAATCCTTTATCCCATAGCATTTCTCAGTAAATTTCAGACTGAACTAGACAAAAACATTCATTAAAATATTGTGCCTATATTTTAATGAAGGTCCATACCTTGAACATAGATAGCAGCCAACGCCAATCGAATGTATATCTCTACGCTAATACATACGTCATTCGTTTAGAAAATCCAATTTATGACGTGTCTCAAGTTAAGTTAGTTTCCGCTCGTATACCCACACCACAGTTGACAACATGTGCAACAAATAAGAGTTTCAGTGTAGATGGTACAGTAATCAGTCTAGATGAAACAAACTATTCTTCTGGTACAGATCTCGCTTCAGATCTCACTATCAAATTGGCACCACCTGAATCTAATGTCGATTCCGTTGTATTTGATACCGATACAAATGGTCTAGTATTCTCTAATACCATCGTAGGTGATAATGATTTCACATTTGAATTTCATGATGGAACGAATGGATACACGAGTACCTCATCCTCTGTGACGACCCCGCATCAAGTTTTAGGGTTTGGGTCAATCGATCATGCGTCTACGAATAAAGTACTTCGGTCTGGTGCCATTAACTTAGAAGGTCCGAATTCTTTGGTACTCAAGGTGACATCTGGATCCGATGGATTTGATCAAGATGTGTATACATCTACACCTTTCTATACCGGTCATATACTTCTCAATGGTTCAGACGTTATAAACTTTAATGGTGTGGATGATCCACTTGTGCATCATTTTCATTCGGGTTCACAAAAATTTATTAAGGAGCTAACAATTGAATTTTTTTATATGAGCCATGGGCGCCTCATACCATATGATTTCAGGAATCAAGATCATTTATTAAAATTCGAAGTGACGTGTTCTACGGATAAACTCATCAATCTTACAAAGGTTGAAGTAGATAAGGTTTTACCGAAAAAAGAAGAAAAGTCGTTAATAAGCATTCCAAAGGAATTGAAGAATCCTTATAACCGTGAGGTGTTTATTTATATTGGTGTAATTACCTTCCTGGGTATATTACTCATCTCTTTTATGAAAAAGAGAGTTTAGCGAGAGACAGCGTAGACGGGCTGCGCGGGCTTGGAAACACGAGTAGAAACACTGGAGATGAGCATGTAGACCACAATCGAGAGGAGAGTGGTGAGGACGGCGGTGAGCGCGTACTGAGCGCCACCGTTCTTGGGCACCTTAATGACCTGGCTGATGGTCCAACGGACAACATCCATCCACGACATGGCCGCAGCGAACGAGAAGCCCGCGACGATCGCGTTGAGAGACTGGGTCTCGAGTTCCTGGGTGACAAGATTGACAGTCTTAAGAGCAGCCTTCATTGTGATTTGTATACTATAGCATGGGAAAATATTTTACTCTGGAAGTAACTCTTCTTTATCAATTTTTTTGTATCTACTTTTCCTGAGTATTTTAGATTTTGTGAATAACGGTTCATCATCGGATGACTCTGTATCAGAATCTCCATCACTTTCCAATACAGTTAGTTTAGTTTTCGTATCTGAAAAATTCCAACCATCAGGTTCCCATAGTGTCATTCTTATTAATAGCGTTTTTTAAGATTTGCTCAGCTGGATTGCGCGGTTCCCATGCATCCCATCTATCATACGCCTGGTTCACCTGAATGTACCTAGGATCGTTTCCTGAGTAACGCTCAAATGTGGGTAATTCATTATCTGGAACAACCTCGAAATCCTCTCCATCGGAATCATCTTCGTCATAGACATCCGGAAACAAACTCCCTGTCGCCTGACCAACCTTATGCATCGCACAATACCTAGATGAGTATTCCACATCTTCTGAAAGAATTACATTTCTTCCACAAGCTTTAGAATACTCTGCTGCGATTACTACACTTTGTTCAAGAACTGGCATGACAATATCAATCATGGCCTTCATGTAGTCTTCCGCCTGTTTATTAGCCATTTGGACATCGTTATCGAATCCAGTCTTCATTCTATTTAATACTTATAATTAAAAAGTGTTTCAGATTTTCCCCCACACACTCTTAAGACGTTATAACTTGTGGCGTACACACGAATTTGTCGTGCGAAATCTGGACATGATGTCATACTTAGGTTTAGAATTGGCTCTTTTATCAAATTGAAATTTATTTGACCGGTCGGATACCATTCTTCTGGCTGTAATGCGAAACTGTATGAATAGAATCGCCTAATGAGCTGTGTTTTTGAATGATGAATAGCTCCCTGGATCGCCTTTAAAAAGATGACATTCCCTGTATCCTTCGTGATTATATCTTCACCATCAAACTGTAAAGTGAGATGATCTAAATTTTCGTACAGAATCAACTTTCCGTTTTCAACATTTGATGTGTTATCATAGTCGAATGGAGTTACAAAGTTCCCCTGGAGAGTCGTATCGGCTGCGTTTACATTACTACCGTGGCGCTGAATGACAAAATGAAGCTCTTTCACTGGATTGAAAAAATCAAGTTTAAACGACCCTTTATTTGTATCTACACCAACTTCGAATGTATTCTGTTGAACTTGTGTGATGAGATAATCTCGTGATAACTTTTGCATCTCTATCCGCTCTACTGAGTCAAGGAATACTACTTCTGTGCAAAGTGAAAACTCCTTGATTTTAGGTTTAAGAGATTCGAGAACACTGGGTAAGTTGGTACGAGTCCCCGTTATATGAACAACCAAATCTTCAACACTCCTCAACTTGAATTCAACTTCAACTTCTTGGTATTTCATTGCACACATGGGTACAGCCAATTCTGGGTGATTATAGAAATAAAATGGTATGTCCACCAAAAATTCTTCATCTGTGTCTAAACCGAGTGTATTATGGATAATGATTCCACTATTATCTTCAACCTCAGAAACTCTCTTGAATGTAGTTCTCAATGGGTATTTACCTACGAGTTGTTCGAGCGCTTTTTGTTTTGTCTGTGTCATAAACTGTTCCGAGTAAATCTGAAGATAATCACTCGTGACCCTCTCTATGACCTTTCCACCCATGAGTAAATCTACGTGCTCGATGAGAGCGTGTCCTACTGACTCGATATATACCATGTTCTGATCGAGTTGTGGAAGTTTACACTTGAGGCTCACGGTCTGTAAAAGATCTCCTTCGTTCTGTGGAATTTTGAATCGCACCTTTCTCCCGAATGCTGCTTCACTTTCAGGGTCTATGTCGACATACTGCCTTGAAAAATTGGAATGTTTTTTGAATTTTTCTAAAAAGTATGTGTAGTCTGGGTTTATCGTGAAATACTTTTCTTGTGGTCCAGTTGTTTCCAGTTGGAGTTTACCAGCCATTCCTATTATATCCACCTAAAATATTAATCCTGCTAAACCACTCTGTATCCTTAACACGTTATAGTTTACTGCGTATACTCGTGTATTATTTGAGTCTGTGGTGTTCAATGGATTAATTTTGATTCTCAAGAGTTTATGTGCTATACGACTCATGTTTACTTGGCCAGTTGGATAATGTACCTCAGGTTTCAATGAAAAGGAATACATCCCAAACTTAGATGGTCCAAATGTAAATGATTGATCAGCAAAAATACCTCCCAGATTATATTGTTTATCGAGGGGTGAGTTAATATGATGTTTCAAAGATTGTTCATACGCTAAAAACTTTTCATCTCGATTGAAAACAACTTCATTATTAAATCGTAGTTCAACATTTGTGATTGTATTGTATTCATTTGGGTAGTTATTCTGTACAGATTCTTCAGATTGTGATACAAAAAACATTTCCTTCACCGGGTGTGAAAATTTAAGCAACACATCCTTTTCATTTTCATTGGGTTTCATCTTAAAATTAGACACCTGTACTTGTGTGATTATATAATCGATTGGGTTTGACTTGAGAAAGTTACTTTCATCCGGGGTCACATACACAAATTCAGTGTCAAGGGAAAACTTATTGATCGTTCCAGAAATATCCTGTTCATACGAAGGTCCGTACAGACCCTTACCACCGTATATGAGTTCAGTCAATGGTCGAGTCTTAATTCGAACTTCTACGGGTTGTTTAGTGAGCGCACAGGTTGGAATGGCGAGGGTTGGGTTTCTGTAAAAATAAAAGGGTAAATCCAAGAAGTATGTGTATTCTCCTTGGTAACTCAGGATATTCCCATGTCCATTTAAGAAGTAAAGAGTTTGTTCAATATCATCATTTGTGTTATTGAGCTGCTGATGTAAGTAAATGTACTCTCCCGTAATTCGTTCAATAATTTGCCCACCAATAACCAATTCGGCATATTCTATGAGATGTGTCATAATTGAAGGGGACCAGACAGTGTCGTTACGACCTGCTGTATCAGGGGTGGGATCACTGAGTGTAACCTTCAGGGTCATGTTACGAATCAAATCACCTTTATCATTTGGAACACTACATTCGAGAATTTGATCAAAATCTATCTCACCATCAAACTGACTCTCTATCGTATCTATAGCAAACTTCGTGTGTTTTTTGAAATTCATCAGGAAATACGAGAACTGTGGTTCACCTGTCAACCACTGATCCTGAACACCTGTGGCGGCAAGTCTCAGACGACCAGCCATTCCTACTGTATATGAGTAAAATTTTGTTAAATAAAACGATACGATACAATAGAATGAATCTTCAATTGAAAAAGTTCAAGCCTGAATCAATTGCGGATGATAAGGTCATTGTATTTATCGGTAAGCGCAATACAGGTAAGTCGACCCTCGTGAAGGATATAATGTATCATAAGAAACATCTCCCAGCGGGTATTGTTCTTTCGGGGACAGAGGAGGGTAATCATTTTTATTCCGAGTTCATTCCTGATCTCTTCATTTATGGTGACTATGATAAAGATGCGATCGAACGTGTAATGGCACGACAGAGGAAGTTGGTGGGTGCAGGAAAACAGAATTGTGGAGCCTTTATGCTTCTGGATGACTGTATGTATGACTCAAAGTTTCTAAAAGATACATGTATTCGTCAGTGTTTTATGAACGGTCGTCATTGGAAGATTTTCTTCATGCTTACGATGCAATATGTGATGGACTTACCACCGGCACTACGAGCCAATGTCGATTATGTCTTTATTTTGAGAGAAAACATTATCCAGAACAGAGAAAAGTTATACAAATCATTCTTTGGGATCTTTCCATCATTCGATATGTTTTGTAAAGTCATGGATGCATGTACAGAAAACTATGAATGTCTCGTGTTAGACAATACTGTGAAGTCTAACAAGATACAGGATTGTGTATTTTGGTACAAAGCAACAGTCAGGAAGAATTTCAAAGTTGGGAGTCCTCAATTGTGGGGAATGCATAAGAAGATGTATAACTCAAAGCACGCTGATCAGAAGGAACAGGACGCTAAAAAGGCCAATAGGAAAACAGCTATAACCGTCACAAAGCGAAAATAATTGCGTCCTATAGTTTCATGAAAAACATGCGAGTATATTAAATGTCCTCTGGACAGGTCAATACCCTTAATTTGTCAGACGACGGGGAAGGGATGGTACCCTTACGCGACAATCCATCTACGTCTTTTGCATCTGAAAAAAATGTGAGTCAACATAAAGAGACGATGGATTCTACTCCCATTAATGATATTATGATGGAACCACCTATGATGAGTGAAGAGCCCAAGATGCAGGGTGTTCAGATGGCTGCCGCGCAACCTCAGGGTATGTATGCCGCACCCGCACAGGCCCAGGATCAAAAACCCGCTAACAAGTACCCACTTAACCTCACAGATGACCATGTCATCGCTCTACTCGCTGGTGTGTGTGCTGCCATTTCTGTCAGTAAGCCCATTCAAGATAAGCTCGCGACCTCTATCCCCAAGTTCCTTAACGAACAAGGGGGTAGAAGTGTTGTTGGTTTAGCATCTACGGGTGTAGTTGCTGCTATTGCTTTTTACATCGTCAAGGATTACGTCGTGAAGCCCTAAGCAGTAGCTCCAGTCTGCCATCCCATATTACTATATATAGAGTTATCTACACCAGTGTAGTACGTTATTAACGCACCGGCCCCAAAGGTCAGTAGTAACAAGGTACTTAACTGAAGCTTTTTAGTATTATTAACCGTGGGATCCTTGAGCGCTTCTTCAGTGGGCTTCCAAACCTTATTCATGAGATATGTGAAAACGAAAGCAAAGACGGTGGAAGTCAAGAAGAAACCGCGATCGACATGAAGTTGGGGAAAACGCTGGGAACTCATTATCATTCGGATAGTGTTTGGTATGACAACCGTCAGGAATGCGAGATTGACATAATAGTTTTTAGAGTACGCTGGGACGCGAGTGATGGCGAATACTACGAACCAATACACAATCGCAGTGAGTAAAACGTTAAGTGGTGTTTTCATTTACTATAAAATGAGATTATTTATCCTGGACATGCTGACCACAAAATTCTGTCTTTTCTATGATCTTTTGGTAAATTCCTATCTGTATACAGATTTCCATGAGTTCGTTGTAATTGGCCCAAAATTGTTCCGAGTGTGAATACTCCTCGACCGTAGAATGTGCCAGTTCATGTATGAGAACATGAAAGATTTCATTCGTACTACCATCCAGACATATCGTGATTTCGGAGCCTTTATTGACATTGAATCCTACTGAATCTGTCATCACTTTACGACCTGTGATGGGTATGGGTCTTACGAGCATATGAAACTTCTCATTGTTTGTTTCACGCAAATGATCTCTGAGAGTCTTGTACTTTTCCTTCACCTCGGTAAATTCCCTGGGTTCTGTAGTGGTGTGTAGTATATAAGCATTGACTAAAAGTAAAATAAGAAACAATATCATCTATTATAGACAAAGATAAATTTGCTATACAATTCTGAGATTGGATTTCCTTTCAGTCCTTCCCAAAATTGTAATCTAAACCCCAACTCTTCTAAATGTGTGACCAAAAGATCCTTGTATGCTACCGGTTCTGATCTTGGACCATCCGCATAAAATGGTGTGTCCACGAGGTTTACAAATAACTTTTCTCCAAACCCACCATCTCCGTGCTGTTTGAGTTTAAAAAAGTTTCCCGCATCGTCCAAATAAGGTGTTTTGAATAGAATCTTCTCTGAATCTGGGATGATACCCATGAGACACCCACCAGGTTTGACTCGTTTCTTAATTTCGTGTATCGAACTAAAAAAGAGATCCCTGGATGCGAAGATGTAGTGTAACGAAAAATTAAAACACACCACATCAAACTTCCTTTTGGGACACGTGTGTATATCACCCTCGTAAAAATTTACGCGCATGTGCATATTTTTAGC
>TARA_R110001632_G_scaffold19898_4_pt1 | contig 15244 bp, 11 predicted proteins | sample TARA_R110001632 | Tara Oceans TARA_R110001632 (sample SAMEA4398266) | marine metagenome | biome: Polar Biome; feature: [SRF] surface water layer (ENVO:00010504); material: water (ENVO:00002006), including particulate matter (ENVO:01000060) such as... | depth 5 m
GAACCTATTATTTGTGTTCTTTAAAACAACTCTTAATTTCACGGTTCTTGTTTTGGTATCTAAAATTGGGTCAATAAAAGCTACTGCTGTTTTAAATTCCTTGTTTGGATATGCATTTGCTGTCACTGATACTTCTTGTCCTTTTTTAAAGAGGTCAATCTGATTTTCATAGACATCAAAATTTGCCCAAACTGTGGTAAGGTTTGCAATTTTTAGTAAAGGCTGACCTTGCTTAAGGTAATCGCCTTGCTCTGCTAACTTTTCAGTTACAGTACCTGAAACTGTGGCATAGACAGGGAAATTCTCTTTTACTTTTCCTGTCTTTTCAATTTGATTGATTTGACTTTCAGAAAGCTTCCATAACTTCAATTTATTACGAACGGCTTGGTACAATTTAGGTTGTGATTCTTTTAATGAGGTTGCCGTAATTAATTCTTGCTGTGCTGCATATAATTCTGGTGAGTAGATAGTCGCTAACAATTGTCCTTTTTGGATTTTTTCACCTGTGGAGCTCACATTCAACTGTTCTATTCTTCCTGAAAAATAACTTACCTGAACAACATTCGCTTCTTCATTTTCTACAATTTTACCCGATAACTTAACCGTATTATTAGTAGATGTACCATTCCCAACAATAGAGGTTTGGATGTTTGCCAGCGCCATTGCATTTTTTGTCAACTTAAATTGATCTGCAGCTAATCCTTCCGCTCCAACTTCGGCCGGAATTAAATCCATCCCACAAATAGGACAATCGCCTGCTTCTGGTTGCATAATCTGTGGATGCATGGAGCAAGTCCATTTTTGATTAGAAGCTTCTTGCTCTGTATGGTCATGCTCTTTCTCTTTTGAATCTGCTCCACCAAACACTGCCCAACCAAACAATAAGCCTATTGCGACTAACCCTAAGTATATACTATATTTTTTCATCTTGTTGAGATTTTATTCGTTTTACTAATTTTTAATGCGATGTCTCTATTTACCATTGTTATTGCTTTATCTTAAAAGGAAAGCTAACCGTTACTTTTTCCCAAGCCAAAGAAATTGACCCTTCAGTATCGCTAAGCTTTTTAACTTTATATTCTAAATGCTCGATAATTTCTTCTGAAATAAATGGTTTAACATTAAAGCGAAGTACATCATCCTTCTCATCATAGTCATCTTTCCCGTGTTGATTCCAGTTGGAGTTAAAGATGAGTACCCATTCTTCTTTTGAAGGAATTGTAAAGATTCCATACTTTCCTGCTTTTAGCGTTTTCCCACCTATAGTTAAGTCTTTGTTGGTTTCTAACCAAGTTGCATTGTGAGCACCAGCTTGCCAAACTTGATCGTAGGCTAGTAGACCTCCAAAAATGATTCGCCCCCTTGCTCCAGGAGAAGAATAATCGATATGAACGTGAGCATCGCCTATCATAGACATTGCAGACTTGTGTGGACTTAATACTTTCTTCTTTGTTTTAGTATCATCTTTCTTCATCTCTTGATGCTGATGCTCCTTTTCAACTTGTTTTTTGTTTTCGTTTTTACAGCTAATAAATACAACTGCTATGAACACTATTTGTAGTAAATTTTTCATCTTTTTAGTTTTATAAAATATTGGTTAGCATAAGAATCGCCATAACAATCATAATGGCATTTTCTATAAAAGTCGCTTCGGTCATAGGCAGCTTTAAAGCCGTTCCTAAACAAGCACATCGAATCGATTTTTTATCTAAGAGCGTCTTGGTAACTCCTACTGTTGTCATTCCTAAAATGACAATTGTAATCCATAAAGCGATATTGATTTCAAATCGCATTAAAAACATGATTCCCAATGCAGTTTCAATAAATGGATAAATTTTCGCATATAGTGGAACCTTTTTTGCCAATGGATCATACATTCTGAATGAATCTGGAAATCCTTTTAAATCTAGCATCTTGAAGAAGCTAAAGACAATATAAAATAAGCCTATAAAATCGAGCATGAATTCTGACCAATTCCAATTTTTATAATGAAGCAATACGCTCGCTGAAGCGATATAAAAAATAATCAGTAACAAAGGCTTTAATTGCTGGAGTTTGCTTTTTTCGTTTTCCATTGGTATGGACGATAGTTTTGAAGAATCAAACACCTTTTTTTCGTGCTTGTCAGATAAAGTATATTTATCTGGCAACGCCTCTTTTAATATTTGTGTATTGACATGAGTGTCCATAGTAACTTCTGCTTCACCATTCTCCAGACTAATATTTACATTAGTTATATGATCGATGTCTCTTAAATATTTTTCTACTGAGGCTACACACCCACCACAGGTCATTCCTTCTATTGTATATGTGTGTTTCATTGTTTTGGTAATTTTAATGTTAATTGATTCTCTAATTGTAAATCATCAATGTGTCCAGCAATAGTATTATCATCTGTTTTAAAATGCATGTGCATATTGGTGGTATGATGTGTAAAAATTGCTTTATGTTTTGTTGAGTAAAAGCCTATAATTAGAACAGAACTATTCTTTAACTTCCCATTTAAGCCTGATTTTGTATGCTTTTTATGACTGTGAACTTTGTCCTCATCTTTCCAATTGATAACATGCCAATCTATTGAAGCTACTGTACCTTCTAATAAGAAAGGAAAGGGTTTTTCTACGTTTATCCCGTTGCTTTTAGCTGTTTCAAAAATCACCTTTTCTAAATCGCTTTTTGCTGTCATATTTGAAACTTCTGTAACATCCCATTCTTCAACTTCAGCATAGACCAATAAAGCTGCTTTTAGATTGTACGAATCTTTAATTTGTAAGCTGCTATCCAGAACAAAACTGTTGCTTGGTTTGCTATTGAATATTTGAATTTCTCCTTTTAGGTTTTCTACAGCGCCAAGAGCATAGAGGTGCTTTTTATTTGAAAGGCTACCTAAACTAATTACAGATTGAATGTTCCCAGACATCATGGTTTTTAATGCTCCTGAATGTTTCACTTCAAATCTGCTTGCTTTTTTACCTGTATTTTGACAAGAGCTGATAAGCAAAACCAACATTGTTGATATGACTATATATAATGATCTATTCATTTTTTAATTCGTTAAATAGTTAATAATCGTCGTTTGCACATAATACGTTTTGACTGATTCGATTTGATTCATTTGAAACTTCAACTGCAATTCTTGAATATCTAATACATCTTTAAAATCAATCGTTCCAGTCTCATAGCTTTTGATTAAAATTTCCTCAGCATTTTTCGCTTGTTGCAAGTTTTTAGCTTGTGTGACATAACTTATTCTTGCAGAAACTCTATCGTTTAGCGCTTTGTCTAAAAGTGTTTCTAAAGTATTTGATCGTTCTTGTTTTTGGGCAACAATCTCTTGTTGTTGCAATATGTTTTGTTTCGTTTTTGATTTATATTTATTGTTGAATATTGGAATAGAAACTGATACCATTGGCATCACAATATCCTTTCCATTATCATTAAAATTCATTCCTGGTCGCTTTTCTACATTAATATAGTCCAATCCAAAACCTATCATAGGACTGCTTTCTTTTTGGTTCAACAATTCAGATTGTTCTATAGATAGATAGAGTTTATCGTACTTAAGTAATTCTGGATGTAGTGCTAAATTTTTAGCATTGATTTCAAAATCTTTTGATGGAAGGTTCAATTCATTTATAACATTAACTGTAATCCCTTTCTCTCGGTTTAAGAGTTTATTAAACCTTGTTTGTTCTGCTAAATACCGTTGTTTTAAAACGTTCTTTAATTGCTCCAATTCATTTTGACGCATTTGTAAGCGCAATACATCTACTGCTGATGCCTTTCCAACTTCAACGGATGTAAGTGCTAGTATTTCATAGGTATTAAGAAGTTTGATATTTTTGATTAATACTTCTTGTTTTGCCTTGTTAGCATAGAGATCATAATATGATTGTGATACTAAAGCCATTAGTTTCCGTTTAGCAATAACAATGTCTTCATATTTAGCATCAGCTAAAGAACTCACATAATTCTCTCTTGCAGTGATATTCCCAAACCAAGGCAACATTTGTTTCGCTGAGACCTTAAAGCGTTGCGCTCCTGTACGTGTTTCTGGTTCGCTTATAAAGTAACCAACACCAAATTCGGTATTTGGTACGGTATTTACTTCATTCACTTTTTCAGAAGCAATACTATATTGCAATTCAAATTTTTGAATTTCGGGACTGTTAGTTAAGGCTTCTTCAATAAACGTTTCTAATTGCTGGGCATTTACAAAATGAAAAGTGAAAAGTGAAAAACTAAAAATTAACACTCCTCTTAAAGAAAAACTAAAAAGTGAAGAGTTAAAGGTAAATGCTCTCAATAAATATTTAAACTGTATCATCTTTGAATATTTGATTTAGAAGTTTTAATAGAGCTTACAAGCATTGCTACTAGTTCTTTATTTAAACCTAAATGAATTTGATGCTCTTCTTTATTTATATAATCGGTATCTTTTAATAAATCTAACCAATACAGTGTTTCATTAGCTTCTTTAAGTGAAATGCTCATTTTATTCACAAAATCCTTTTTACTTTGAGCAAATTCAGCTTCTCTAATTAATGCTCCAACTGCAGTTCCACTTCTTAATAGCTGTTTGCTTAGTATATATTCTCTTTTTTCAGAAACTAAAAATTGAGACAACTTTACTACCATAATTGCAAAGGCATAACTTTTATCTTTTAAAATACTTTTACTCATAACTTTCAACTTTTCGTTTTTCACTTTTCACTCTTTACTTTTAACTCTGCTTTCCAGCTATATAATACGGGCACAACAAATAGAGTGATTAACGCAATCAACATTCCGCCAAAACTTGGGATAGCCATAGGAATCATAATATCACTTCCTCTTCCTGTAGATGTTAAAATTGGCAATAAAGCTAATATGGTGGTTGCCGTAGTCATCAAACAAGGACGAATACGTTTCTCTCCTGCTTCGACGATAGATGCTCTAATTTCTTTTTTGGTTTTGGGTGTATTTCTTTTAAAAGTTTGCGTTAAATAAGTTGCCATGACAACACCATCATCTGTGGCAATCCCAAAAAGGGCAATAAAACCAACCCAAACAGCTACACTTAAATTAATAGGATGCATTTGAAATAAGTCGCGAAGATTTTCTCCAAAGAAATTGAAGTTTAAAAACCAATCCTGACCATAAAGCCAAATCATTATAAAACCACCGGAAAATGCTACTGCAATTCCTGTAAAAACCATGAAAGATGTTGCTACAGAGCGGAACTGGAAATATAGAATTAAGAAAATAATAAGCAAAGCCAAAGGCACTACTACAGACAAGGTTTTTTCTGCACGTAACTGATTTTCGTATGTTCCTGTAAATGCATAGTTAATTCCTTTAGGCACCACCAACTCTCCTGAAGTTATTTTTTGCTGTATCAGTGCTTGTGCGTTTTCAACAACATTTACTTCTGCAAAACCATCCAACTTATCAAATAATACATAGCCTACTAAAAAAGTATCTTCGCTTTTAATCACCTGTGGACCTTGTTCATATCGAATCGTTGCCAATTCACTTAATGGAACAGGATTCCCTTTTCCAACAGGAATGTATATTTGTTTTAGATCGTTTGGATTTGCACGTAGTTCTCTTGGATAACGAACTCTGATACCGTAACGTTCCCTGCCTTCAACAGTTTGAGTCAAGACCATACCGCCGATAGCTACTTTTAAGACATCTTGTACGTCTTGTATTGAAATGCCATAGCGTGCAATTTTCTCTCTATTGATATCAATAAGTAAATACGGTTTCCCTACGATTCTATCTGCAAAAACAGCTTCTTGCTTTACACCTTCTGCTTGTTTTAAAATAGTTTCCAATTGAATACCAAAAGCTTCGATTTGTTTTAAATCTTGCCCTTTTACTTTGATTCCCATTGGCGCACGCATCCCAGTTTGTAGCATGACCAATCGGGTTTCGATAGGTTGCAATTTAGGGGCCGAGGTTACTCCCGGTAATTTGGTGACTCTTACAATTTCGTTCCAAATATCATCAGGTGATTTTATTTCTGGTCGCCAATTACGATAGAATTCGCCATCGTTATTTTCAATTAATTGAGAGCTTTCGACTGAGCTTAGAATGGCATTTTCTGTGTGATTCGGATTTGCGATAACCCTTCCGTCTTTTAATTCGAACAGTCCATCATTATTAACTTTATAGCGTTGACGCACTCCATTAGTATTCAACATATATTCAGGTTTATACTGAATCATATTTTCGTACATAGATAATGGCGCTGGATCTAAAGCTGATTCAGTTCTACCCGCCTTACCAACAACGGTTTTAATTTCTGGAATACCGGCGACTGCCATATCTAATTGCTGTAAGACACGTTTGTTTTCGGCAACTCCAGAATGCGGCATGGAGGTAGGCATCAATAAGAAAGAACCTTCATTTAAAGAAGGCATAAACTCTTTACCTGTATTCTTCATAATAAAAATACCAGCAATTATAATGGCGGTTGGTACGGATAGAAACAAGAGTTTATTTTCTAAACACCATCTTAAAATACGTGTGTAATACCTTCTGAATAGCGTAAAAACGCCTAACAATCCAAAACAGATAATACTCACAAAGAGGAGATTCCAAAAGATACTTTTATCGACCCCTAATGGTCTCCAGTATTCGGCGAGAAGAAATACAATAGCCAGTACTGAACTTATAATATTGAGTCCGTTTGCTTGTTTTTCAGTAAGTCTTTCTTGAAGTTTCAAGAGCCCTATAACTCCAAATGCTACTAAAATTAATCCTAACCAATACCCGTAGATTATTGCTGCTATTCCGCCTAAAATTAAGAGGCTATTGATGAAGTAATTAAATGTCTTTTTTATCGGTTTCTTTCGAAACAAATACGCAGCAAAAGGAGGGATTAAGAACAAAGCAATAAGTAAAGAAGCCGTTAGTGCAAATGTTTTTGTAAAAGCCAATGGTCTGAAGAGTTTCCCTTCCGCTCCTATCATGGTAAAGACAGGTATAAAGCTAATAATCGTGGTCATTACAGCTGTTACGATGGCTCCAGAAACTTCGGTTGTTGCATTGTAAACGATTTCATTAATTGGAAGCTTATTATGAGATTCCTCATCGAGATGACGAATAATGTTTTCTGAGAGTATGACTCCCACATCCACCATTGTACCAATTGCGATGGCAATACCAGACAAAGCCACAATATTAGCATCAACTCCAAAGAGCTTCATCGCAATAAAAACCATTAAAACTGCTACAGGCAATAATCCTGAGATGAGTATAGAAGCACGGAGGTTGAACACCATAACTATAATAACTAAAATGGTAATCAGTATCTCTAAGGTTAGCGCTTCATTAAGTGTTCCCAATGTTTCTTGAATCAACTCTGTTCTATCATAAAAAGGAACGATAGTTACTTGTGAGGTTCTTCCGTCTGCTAAAACTTTTGTAGGCAACCCTGCACTTAATTCGTTGATCTTTTCTTTTACATTATTGATTACTTCCATCGGGTTGGCACCATAACGCGCAACCACAACAGCACCAACTACTTCGGCTCCTTCCTTATCTAAAATCCCTCTTCGCGCTGCGGGACCTAAGGATACTTTACCAATATCTTTGATTTTTATTGACGTATAGTCTTTAGAAACTACAACTGCATTTTCAATATCCTCAATAGATTTCACATAGCCTAAACCACGTACTAAATATTCTGCTTGATTGATTTCTAATGTTTGTGCCCCAATATCTTTATTACTTTCTTTTACTGCTTTTACGATGTGATGCAATTCAATATTATATTGACGCATTAATTCTGGATTGACATCTACTTGGTATTCTTGAACATAACCACCAATAGATGCTACTTCAGATACTCCACTAGCAGAAGACAAAGCATATTTAACATAATAATCTTGAATACTTCGCAGTTCTTGCAAATCCCATCCGCCTGTGACATTTCCTTTTTCATCTCGCCCCTCTAGTGTGTACCAGAAGATTTGACCTAAACCTGTTGCATCTGGTCCTAAAGCGGGATTTACTCCATCAGGCAATAAATTACTTGGCAGTGAATTTAGTTTTTCGAGTATACGGCTCCGGCTCCAGTAAAACTCAATGTCTTCTTCAAAAATGATATAGATGCTAGAAAAGCCAAACATAGAAGAACTACGTATGGTTTTAACACCAGGAATACCCAACAAAGATGTGGTTAATGGATAGGTTATTTGATCTTCAATATCTTGTGGTGATCGACCCTCCCATTTGGTAAATACAATTTGTTGATTTTCGCCAATATCTGGAATGGCATCAACCGCTACGGGATCACTTGGTAAAAAACCAGTATCCCAGTTAAAAGGAGCATTCACTGTTCCCCATCCAATAAAAAAGAGGAGTAGGAGTACTGCTACAAGTTTATTCTCTATTAAAAATTTGATGCTTTTATTTAGCATTGGTTTTGATCATTAAACAATTAGACAAAAAGGCATTAAGAAAACACCGAATACAACAATGTATCCTCATGAAATACATCACAGGATAAAATAGTTTATTGTTTAAAAAATCAAATTAAATAAGTCTCGTCTAGCTTAAAGAGCTGCCTGACGATAAAAGGAGGAGGATAATCAACAAAGGAAGTTTTACTCTCTTCTGTTATTGTAAATAAATCGATATAAGAATGAACAAGAGAAGTAATAAATATTTGCTGATCTAATGTTAGATCTAAAACAGGTCGTTTTAAGTCATCCTGACCATCTATTTCAATTTCTTCATCACTACAGCAGCCTTTCATACTCTTTCCTGCTTTAGTAGTACTAACCTCCATTTTCATGTTTTGGTCCATACCACAAGAATGAGCTTTTTGAAAAAGAGAACTATCCACTAAAGTACCTTGGCAATAATGCATGCTAACAGTAAACGACATTGTTGAAAGTAGTACAACAAATGTCATTAGAATTGCAAATATTTTATGAATCGCTTTTTTCATTAGTACTGCAAAGTTAGGAAAATAAAAACAAGTCTAAATAAATTTCTAAAATAAGTAGTTTGAAAAAAGGAGAATTAGTGTTTTTTAGCTTCTATGCATAATGTAATTGCTTAGAATAAAACGGCTGAGATCATCAAAAAACACATTATTGAAGTTGTTTGTAATGAATTGTTAATACTTGTGGAGGAAAATAGAAATTAAAATAGCTTTGAAAAAGAAAAGCCGCTCATTATGAGCGGCTTTTTTTAATATCAACTAAATTAATAAAGTACTAGTATTTTATTAACTTGATGCTTTTAGTTCCTAAATCTGTAGTAACTCTCGCTAAGTAAATACCGCTAGTTAATCCTTCAGTAGAAATAGCTACATCAGTATTATTATATTTTTGAGATAAAACACTTTTTCCTAATAAGTTAAATACTTCAACAGAAGTAATTACAGAATTAGAAGTTTTAATATTCCAATCTGTACTAGAAGGGTTTGGATATGCAGATAACTCAACTAGATTGAAATCATTAGTACTTGCTGTACCATCTACAAATACATATAAGTTATCATACCAAACCTTATTACTAAGGTTACTAGTAATTCCGAACTCTTTAAAACCATTAAAAATTGTTAAATCTACAGGAATATCTAAAGAAAGCCAACTACCAGCAGTTAAGGCAGGTGTTGAACCGACATTTAAATTAATTTCAAGTGCTGCTCCTCCAGGTTGTTGTACAAATTTTAAATTAAAAACTGAAGAAGTTAAATCGGTACCAGCCTCAATATAAATATCAACATGAAGGCGATTAAATCCGCTAACATCAACACCATCATTTAAAACTATACCTTGACAAGCATTTCCTTTATAAGCCATGGTTGCATTTCCTGCAATCATAACTTCTTCTACTGAATTATTACCACACCAGCCAGCATCAAAATTACTTGGAGCATCAGTATAAGCATCACTGTATAGAGATACAACATTAACAGCGTTAAACGTTGGAGGCGTTGGGGCTGCAGTTGCTGGAGCAGGGTCAGCTAAAAATGAAACTGTATACGTTTTCATTGTTGTGCTATTTGAAGCTGTAACTACTACAGTTGCATCACCAGGAATTGCTGTTGCTTGGGTAATAACAGCACTAGCACCAGCTTCTGTAGTGGTAGCGGTGATTACAGGTATAGGATTACCAGCAGTATGAAAATAATTATAATTTTCTACACCAGAGGCAAATCCAGAAATTGTAGTAGCATCAACTTGTAAATCGCTTAATGTTGCGTCAGTCGCAGGATCTGCAGCGGTTTTCCAGAAATATAAGTTGTCTACATAGATAGCATCAGAAGATCCATTACCACCATCAAACTTGAATTGAATTGCATTGGCAGGATCACCAGTAATTCCTGCAACAGGAATGTCTACGCTAATCCAAGTACCAGCTCCAGTATTTGTAACTGGGTGAGCAATTTCTCCACCTGAACTAATCACAAAAATATTTGGATTAAATGTTCCATCGACATAAATATCTGCATGCAAAAACTCCATCCCCGAGATGTTTTGAGCACTTCCGTATCCAACTCCTTGATAATTAAAGTTTGGATAAGCTAAAACTAAATTTCCTGTACCTGGATCAAAAGCAGCGTTTGCTACAGCAAAACCAGCTTGACCCCAGTTAGGGTTAAAATCTGAACCAGCTACATCAGTGTATTCTCCACTGAATATTGAAATAACATCTGCTGCAGCTCTAGTAGGAGGAGCTGTTGCGTTGTCAGTTGGCGCTTGAGCAAAGGCAAAAGTTCCAGTGATTAATAATAAAAATAAAAATGTAATTTTTTTCATGATAAGATTTGTTTTTAAATTGATTTTTAAAGATAATTAATATATAATAAATTGATATTCATAAATTTAAGGAATAATATGTTTACTTATAGTTAAAATAACCACAACAAAAAATATACATTATTTAAATGTTTATTTTTTTTAACATTATCTCATTTTCCTAACAGAATCAATACTTTTTAGCTAATTAAGATCGTTAAGAAGCAAATATGTATTGTTTTTGTATGGTTTATTTTTATTAAAATTTAAAATTTTAATTTTTCATTTTTATCCCAAAGACCCCAATAAGCGCCTACAACACCTTCATCACCCACTTTCCAAGATTCATCAAATGATGAGAAATAGAAAATATCAATGTTGTCTTTTACAGACCAGGCTTGAGAGTTTATAAAGTATTTCATGGCGTTTTCTTCAGATGAATGAGCCCCTCTTAAACTTTCTCCTTTGCTAGGCCAACCAGTTTCTGTAATAATGATTTTTTTACCTTTTGCAGCATCCATAACCTGTCCATACATTTGTTTCATATGGTTTAAAGAATGATCAATATCACATCCTTCCCAATATGGATAACAGTTACTTAAGATAACATCACTAATCTCTACTAATTCTGGATGTACAGAAAACTCGTAATACGCATCTACGTAACCTACAGGTACACCAGGCAAAGCATCTTTTACTCTTTGAATATATTCTAATAATTCTTCGAGTGTTAAATCATTTCTATACAGCACTTCATTACCAACAGCTGCGATGTCAACACATCCTTCTTTAGCCAAGGTTATTAAGCCCTCTATTTCTTTTTCATTATCTTCTTTGTTGTCTCCCAGCCAAGCTCCAACCATCGTTTTTACGCCATGTTTATGAGCCATTCTTGGAATGTGTTCATTTCCTTCGATACATGAAAAAGAACGAACCCACTCCGTGTGAGGTTTGATGATTTCTATTCTTCTTTCAACTTGTTCTTCAGTGATTGTGTCTCCAGGTTCTTGCCCATCCTCATACATACTGAAACACAATCCGTGCATTCCGTTATCTAGAGTTTTTCTCCACAATTTTTCTAGTTCTTCTTTTGACAAACCACTGAAATCTACTCCTGCATGATCAGTGAAGTTTGTTCCTTCCAATGAGAACTGACGTTCTTTTCTATATGACATTATTTAGTTATTTTTATATTTATAATTCTCCTCTTCTTTTGACTAACTCTACTTTAATTTCCTTTGCTCTAGATTCATTAAGGCTATATTTCCACATAATCCAAATAGCAATTCCAGCTGTAGCAGCAGGAATCACAATATCAGCAATACGTAAATTTGTCATGGTTTCAGCAGTCTGTGATACAGCACCTTCATCAAAACCAACTAGACTTAAGATTGCTCCTCCAAGTACTAGCGCTAAAGCCTGACCTAATTTTACAAACCACCAGTAGATTGCGCCAAATGTACCTTCTTTACGAGGCATCCCATTTTGAAGCTCATCTAAATCACAAACATCTGCTGTCATAGACATCATCAAGGTAAATAATCCTCCAAGACCAAATGCCATAAATGGAATAGGTAAGAACATTAGCCAAGGACCACCTTGACTGGCATCCATACTAAACCATGACATACCAATGCTGTCTAAAAATGGATTAATAGCGTCAAAAATAGAAGCTATAAAATTGTTTAATCCTTTCCCAAAGCCACTCTCATTAAATTGTGCATTTAGTCCATTATCAAAGCCCCACCATTTAAGTATATATCCAACAATAGAGATTACTGTAGAAATAATAAAGGCTTTTCGTTTTCCCCATTTATTGGCTATACGAGAAATAATAGGAATCACCATAAAGGCTGTAATTAATGCAGTAATTGAAGCAAACCATGCTGGCCAAGTACTTGCTAGACCATAGTCACCATTATAAATGTAAAAAACAATAATGAAAAAACTAAACGATGCCACCATTTGAAATCCATTAAAAACTAAAAATGTAGCTCCACATAATTTCATGAAAGGTTTGTTTTTAAACACTTCCTTTATACCTAGCCATAATTCTTTGAAACTAGATGCTAATGTTTTAGTACTTATTACTTTTCTGTTTTCCATTTTCCCGGCATCCATTCCTTTACAAAAGAAAGCGGGTAAAATTCCTAGGATAGCACAACCAAGTCCAACCAATAAAGACAAATTACGAACACCTGTAGCCTGTAATTTTTGGGTAGTTATTTTTGTTAATTCATCACCAGATAACCCCATCTCTCCAATTGTTCTCAGTGTTTCTTCACTCAGTGGAAATACAGTAGGATCTGCAATGATCACCCAAAACCAAGGGACTAACATCCAAGCGACTTGTCCTATGATATTTGCAAATGCCATTAAACGAGTACGCTCATTATAATCTGATGTCATTTCATAACCTAAACCAACTAAAGGAGTTGCGAACATAGTATTACCAACTAGAAAAAATAAAGACATCATGAGGAAATACCAAAAGTTGAACATGACTGAATTGTCTTCACTCAATTGGAATAAAAGGGCAAAAAGGATACCACTTAAAATGGCTCCTACGAATATATAAGGTCTACGTCGACCCCATTTTGATTTCGTATTATCTGAAATAAAGCCCATGATAGGATCAGTTAAAGCATCAAATATTCTTGGAAGACCTCCAAGAAGTCCTGCTAAAAAAGGATTCATTCCAAAAGCAGTCACCAAAAAGAACATGAAAACCGCCAATGCACCTGGTAGTAAGTTTAAAACTAAATGTCCAGATCCGAATGCCGTCTTTTGTCCAAATGGGACTTTACCTCTTTTAACTGTATTAATAGTTGACATAATAGTTTGGTTTTAATTGATTAAGATTGTTTGTATTGCCTGTGATTTTATAGATATTTCTTTAGATATTTCACCCAAAGAAAGTTTGAAATTTTTCTCTTCTTTTCCTTCATTAAAAATGACAACAGCAATTGATCCATCAGGATTTTTAGCTGCAGTAACCATTAAAGACTCATCAGATTTTTGAACGTCAATTATTTCAGCGTTTGGTCTGATATATTTACTGAAATGTGACATTGTATAATAAAGCGGTGTAAAATACACTTCATCTTTTTCAGGATCTACAATTATAGGAGCCACACACCAATTTTTAAACCAGTTAGGTCCACCTTTGGTGTCGAGCACCATGTTCCAGTCTACCCAGCCATCAACCCAGTTGTTTAAACAACCGATAATATCTTTTGCATATCTATTTACTGGCGCGTATTTTGGATGTAAATGTTTGTCTTTTTCTGGAGCCCAATCCCAACCCCAATCGGTTGCTTCTTTTCTCCAATACCAAGCATCATCTTGCCATTTAGGTATTTCTGAGTCTACGCAAGCTTCAGCTTGAATTAGATATTTATTTGGCGCTTTATTATGTGCATATTGTAATTCTTCAGGAAAATAATCATAGGTACTAGCATACCAATGAATTGCAGTCCCATCAAAATATTTAGAGGTTTCTTCATTTTTATACTGAGAATCTACCCATTCTTTTAAGTGTTCTCTGTTTTGGTCATACCCTAAAATTTTTAAATTGCCTTTACCGTCTGCTTCTAATTTTGGGCCTAAATAATTTTGAACAAAATTGGTCATTTCATCAGGAGAGAAATGCATGCTTTCCCAATTATTTCCGTTACCTAATGGTTCATTTTCTACAGTAAATCCCCAAATATCGATTCCTTCAGCTTTATATGCATCTACATATTTTGAAAAGAATAACGCCCAAGTATCATAATATTCTGGCAGTAATTTACCTCCTACATATTTATTGTTATCTTTCATCCAAGGAGAAGCGGTCCATGGAGAACCAAAGATTTTAAAACCTTCTTTTGATGCTGCCATAGCATCCTTTATAAATGGGATTAAATCATCTTTATCTTCTTGTATCGAGAAATGCTTTAGTTCTTTATCTCCCTCAACAGGTGCATATGAATATTGACTTAAAGAAAAATCACAAGAATTCATATGTGTTCTTGTAAGTGAATATTCCGCGCCAGACTCTCCAAAATAAGCCTCAATAATTTTGGCTCTATTTTCTTTACTTAATTTATTTAATAAGTATGCAGATGATTCTGTAAAAGCGCCTCCAAAACCAGTGATTGTCTGATATTTTTTTTCTGGATTTAAAACAATTGTTGATGTATTTTCCGAAACAGAAAATTCTGTGATTTCTGTTAATTTATTTCCACTTGCTGATGTTTCATAAACTTCAACGGTTAATTGTTTTTGTGTATCCGTACAACTCATTATTGTGAGAACTAAAAAAATGTATAAAAAAGACTTATTTATTTTCATCGGTTACTATTTTAACTCTACTTGTGTGCTTCAATTTCTTTTTCTGTTGGAGGAACTAATACATCTTTCATTAACGCATCCTTATCTCCATTATATGTTTTTGTAATTGGATTCCCATTTCTGGATAAGCCTTTAAAAGTACCTTTATCTACTTCTCCCCAAAG
>TARA_R110001632_G_scaffold100926_1_pt1 | contig 15229 bp, 11 predicted proteins | sample TARA_R110001632 | Tara Oceans TARA_R110001632 (sample SAMEA4398266) | marine metagenome | biome: Polar Biome; feature: [SRF] surface water layer (ENVO:00010504); material: water (ENVO:00002006), including particulate matter (ENVO:01000060) such as... | depth 5 m
CACCAGTGGCAATATTGATATAGACGGAAAAGACGCCACTAATACGCCTCCGGCAAAGCGCGGCTTAGCCATGGTGTTTCAATCTTATGCGCTGTATCCACACATGTCGGTACGTAACAACATTGCGTTTCCATTAAAACGCGCAAAAGTGCCTCCTGCTGAAATTGAGGCAAAAATTGCCTCTGCAGCAAAAATACTGAATCTGGGGGATTATCTGGATCGTAAACCCGGACAATTATCAGGCGGTCAGCGTCAACGTGTTGCAATTGGCCGTGCGATAGTGCGTCAACCTTCTGCATTTTTATTTGATGAACCACTGTCTAACTTAGATGCATCATTGCGCGTTAACATGCGTTTAGAAATTTCTGAGTTACACAAAACCCTTGATACTACGATGATTTATGTCACCCACGATCAAGTAGAAGCCATGACCATGGCAGATCGCATTGCGGTATTTAACGCCGGTGTGATTGAACAGGTCGGAACCCCCCTCGAGTTATACCAAACTCCGGTCAATCGCTTTGTTGCTGGTTTCATTGGTTCGCCAAAAATGAACTTTATTGATATTGAACCGGTTGACGGCGATCCAACCAGTTGCGTTGGTGTGCGTCCGGAGCATTTAAAAGTGACACAAGATAAAGGTCTTTGGACGGGTAAAGTGGGTGTAATTGAGCATCTGGGGTCAGAAACCTTTCTACATATTCATGTTGATGGCGTGGGCCCGCTTACCCTTAAAGCTGATGGTGATTGCCCATTGAAATATGGCGACGATGTGAATTTGACCGCACCGCAAAACAAAATCATGCATTTTGATGCCGCGGGTAAGACTCTGCCACCCACTCCATTTTCGGGTAGCTAGACGACAGCGAGACACACCCTTTTAGGTTTGTCTCGCTGTTTTCAACCGTGAAATTAACCAACCTGATTTGTTTTAGCATTTTGCTACATAGCATAGGAGCTCAATTCAATGACTATTAAACTTGGCCTTGACACACTTGATGCCTTACCACCAAACGTGTCTAAACCCAATTATCAACGCGCAGTGCTTTCACCCGGTATTATTCACATTGGTGTCGGTAATTTTCATCGTGCTCATCAAGCGGTTTATCTAGACAAACTATTTAACGCAGGCCTGGCCTATGATTGGGCTATCAGAGGAGCAGGCATTAAATCCTATGACGCGGTTATGCGCGATAAGTTGAAAGCTCAGGACTGGTTAACGACCGTGGTTGAGTTAGACGCAAAAGGACTCACCGCTAGGGTGTGCGCTTCAATGCTCGATTTCATCGAAAATGATGCCAGTACGTTAATTGACGCGCTCACCGATAGTCAGATCCGCATAGTGTCACTGACGATTACCGAGGGTGGCTACTTTATGGACGATAAAACGGGGGGATTCAACCTTGCCCATGATGAAATCCAAAGGGATATCGCTAATATTGACTCCCCCACAACCGTATTTGGCTTAATGATAGCCGCGCTTAAACGTCGTAAGGAACAGAACAAACCAGCTTTTACCATTATGTCTTGTGACAATATTCCTCACAACGGTAAAATTGCCAAACGCGTTGTGAGTGAAATGGCAACAGCGATCGACAGCGATTTAGCCCAGTGGATTAGCCAAAACGTTACCTTTCCGAATTCTATGGTTGACTGCATTACCCCGGCAACATCAGAGCAAGAGCGCCAACGTCTGGTGACTTTATTTGATATAGAAGACCAAGCCCCTGTTTTTTGCGAACCATTTAGACAATGGGTACTAGAGGATGACTTTGCCAATGGACGCCCTCCCCTAGAAGAAGTTGGTGTCGAATTTGTTGCAGATGTAGCCCCTTTTGAACTGATGAAGTTACGTATTTTAAATGGTGGCCACGCGGCAATTGCCTATCCAGGCGCTCTATTCGGCATTCACTTTGTACACGATGTTATGGCCCATCAGCTTATAAGCTTGTACTTGAAAAAACTGGTTACCCAGGAAGTTATTCCTACTTTACCTAGTGTACCTGGGGTCGATTTTGATGACTATTTTGCCGTTATCGAATCTCGATTTGCTAATCCTGAGGTGTGCGATACTGTGCCGCGCCTCTGCCAAGATGCATCAAACCGCTTACCCAAATTTATTTTGCCCACTATTGTGGCGAATTTAGAACAAGGTAGAGATTGTGCTGGACTAGCGTTAGTTGTGGCATTGTGGTGTCGACTTTGTGCTGAAGGCGATGTTGCCAATAGCAAAATAACTATTGATGACCCACAAGCTAAAAGGCTTATAAAACAAGCCTCTATGGCAAAAGTGGAACCCGCAATATTTTTGCAAATGACGGACATATTTGGGACACTCTCACGCAACACCGTATTTGTTAAGCATTTTACGTCGATGTTAGAAATGCTCTGGGCTTCAGGTACTGAAAAGACCTTAGAGTGGTATTTAAAACAATAATAATAATTGTCGGTTATTGAATGACTCCTTCCCACACATCACTTTTGCAGTACCCCATAGAATTAATCATTTTTGATTGCGATGGGGTACTGATAGACAGTGAAATTATCAGTAAACGCGTATTGCTACAAATGCTCTTGGAGCTTGATGTGGTCATATCCGATGAATATTTTGAAGCGAACTTTCTCGGTCATAGTTTTGAGCATGTCACGGCCAAAATTTTAGCTGACTTTAACGTAACATTGGCAAGTTCGTTTTCCCAAGACTATCAAACTAAATTAATGCAGGTTTTCGCTGTGGAACTTGAACCCACCGTTGGACTAGAGCAAATGTTATTAGAGCTCAAAGTACCTTATTGCGTGGCAACCAGTAGCAGCCCTCAGCGCGTCAGTCGAGCGCTAGATATAACGCGTATTGGTCACTACTTTGCGGATCACGTTTTCACTGCTTCTGAAGTAGAAAACGGTAAACCCGCCCCTGATTTGTTTTTGCACGCAGCAGAAAAAATGGGGGTTGCTCCCCAATATTGCCTAGTGATTGAAGATTCCCCTGCTGGCATCGAAGGGGCTAAGGCCGCCCAAATGCAAGTCGTCCGTTATGCTGGCGCAGGCCATATGCAGCAATGGAGGCAACCCGTCGAACCCTCAGTTGATAATTTGACGACAATCCAAAATTGGCAAGAACTCTATGCGCTTGCACCGACGCTCAACACAATACCTAATATGCGAGATAAACGTGGTTAAGCTTTCCAGTGCCGAAAATAGACGATTAGACGATGCCGCTCGAGCCGGCTGGTTATATTATGTTGCGGGTAATACCCAAGATGACATCGCAAAAAAGCTCGGAATTTCTCGCCAATCGGCTCAGCGCATGGTGGCATTAGCCGTTAGCGAGAAGCTAGTAAAGGTGAGGCTCGATCATCCCATTGCGAAGTGCATGGACTTGGCTGAAAAAATTGCTAACCGGTTTGGTCTGCTTTCCTGCGAAGTGGTGCCCAGTGACCTTAGCGATCCGACTTCGACCGTGGGTTTAGCCCAAGCCGGAGCCAACGAAATTGAACGCCATCTAAAATCAACTCAACCCAAAATATTGGCCATGGGTACCGGACGAGTACTGCGCGCCTGCGTAGACGAGTTGGCACCACTTGATTGCACCCAGCATAGAATTGTTGCCTTGCTTGGTAATATGACATCCGATGGAGCTGCGTCTCCTTACGATGTTGTGGTGCGTATGGCTGAACGTGTTAACGCGAAGCATTATCCTATGCCGCTGCCCGTATTACCGCAAAGTGTGAAAGCAAAAAATCAGTTACATGCTATGCCGCATATTGCACAGAATATGGCATTGGCTCGACAAGCTGACGTAACCTTTGTGGGTGTAGGGAATTTAGGCACCAATTCGCCACTGCATTTAGACGGTTTCGTTACGCCTAAAGAGTTAGATGAGTTGCAAACTGGCGGCGCAGTCGGTGAAATTATCAGCTGGGTTTTTGACAAAAACGGGCAGTTGCTAGATTGCGGTATTAATCAACGAGTGGCGAGTACGCCGCTTATTGTTGCCTCAAGCAAACCTGTATTTGCTATAGCTGCCGGTGAAGATAAGGTTTTCGCAATTCTAGGCGCCCTGCGTTCAAAGTTAGTTAATTCATTGATAACCAATGAATACACCGCCGAGCGGCTTTTAAGTATCGACTAAACCTACAGTATTCACAAAGCGAACATTAAAAAGGGACCATCAGTTATTGAGGGTCCCTTTTTTAATGGATAATTTAATACTAACCATCTGATTAGCATTAAATTTTATCTATGCTTTGTTTTTAACCACGAACGTCATGGCATTAACTTCAGGTAAGGTGGGCAGCGCCGTCATTGCACCAATTTTAGCGCACACTAAGCCACTTACTTTTCCGGCAAATTCGATAAAGCCTTTGAAGTCGTCTTGGTAGAAGTTTTCGCCTGGCGCACTTTTCGCCATTTGAAATAATATTGCGCCAATAAAAGAATCTCCGGCACCAGTGGTGTCTACTGCATTAATCTCATAGGCTGGGACGATATATTGCTGACCATTTTGTGAAATTAAGCAGCCATCTGGACCTAGGGTAACCAATACGACTTTGACGCCTAAATCATGAAAGTATTGGCAACCTTGCGCCATATCATCTTGTTGTGAAAGCAAAACCAGTTCTTCGTCACTGACTTTTACAATATCAGCTAAGGCAAAATAGGTATTACAAATATCTCTAAATTCAGCTTCGCGACCACGCCATAAATCAATTCTAAAGTTAGGGTCGAAACAAATAATATTGCCATTCTTCTTGGCTTGCTGAGCGATACGCAAATAACTGTCGCCTAATTCGCCACCTAACAATGCAGTGGCAGAACCAAGATGTAAAATGGAGTCACTTAACAATGTGTCTATCGTTGCGTCATCTAGATTAAGCTGTTCGTCAGCCCCTCTATTGAAGGCAAATTCACGTTCGCCATTATCACCTAATGATACAAAGGCCAAAGTGGTAGATGTGGACAAAGACGCAACATGATCTGTATTAATCGCATAACGTTTTACTTCGTCAATTAAAAACGCACCGAACGGATCATTGCCAACGGAGCCAACTAAAACTGGCTCGCCACCTAATTTACCAATACAAGCGGCAACGTTTGCTGGCGCACCACCAGATTTTTTTACGTAATTAACGCCATTTACCAAACCCTTGTTGGTATCTGTACACACAAAATCGATGAGCATTTCACCAATGCAAATTACCTTCATAATCTTTTTCCGTATAAAAAATTGCACACTATGGATATGACGAGAAACTGCATAAAAGAACGCCGAACGTATCGGTGTTACAGACCTTTGAAAACTGATTGCATACACTTCGATTTAATCAAACATCGACAGTGAAAACCTACTTTTACAATGCAGTCAACAGTTGCGTTTTTCGTTGCGTAGACCGATGGAGATTATACGCAAAACAAAAACCAATTAATATCTTTAGCCCTTTGTTTATCTATATTTTACAATTATTAATAAGATTAAAAGGAAGCTCAAATTGCAGCATGTTTAACACACATTAACGATAAGCAGCGTGTTAGTTTAACGTTATCAGAATTTTTCGTTATTTACCTACAGAGTAATAGAATTTAGAGGATCTTAGCGACAGATTTGGCTTTGTAATTATAATTCAGTAGACACGCCCGAACGATATAACATAGAGATTAAGTAATACGCTTTAATGCTGCCTATTCTTAACGTAAGTACTTATGAATAGACAGAAAAATAATATTGAGTGAGCAATTAAGGATTACGTGGAAAGCTCGCTAACGCTAATTTAGCTACATCAACTAGCTGATCTTCGGTGGCGCCACTGCTGGCTTGAATGGCTATACCTTGTATAACAGTACTGATAAAACGCGCCAATGTGCCAACGTCAGTATCTTTTGCCAAGTCACCTTGTTCTTTGGCTAATTGAAAACGCTCGCGTACTTGTTCTTCACTTTGCTGACGGCGCTTAGTTAACTCTTCTTTTACACCTGCCGCTGCTTCACTGCATGCCAACGCGCCTTGCACCATAACGCAACCCTGAGGATGAGAAGGATCTGACATATTTTTGGCCGCGCCTAACAGCATATATTCCGCCACTTCATAAGCGGTTGGTTGCGCTAAAGCGGGCTTAAAAAAGCCACAAGGACGATTTTCATAGAACTCGATCGATTTTAAAAACAGCTGCTCTTTGTTACCAAAAGCGGAGTACAAACTGGGTTTATTAATACCCATCGCACTGGTTAAATCAGACAGTGATGCACCGTCGTAACCTTTGGCCCAAAAAACCTCTAACGCTCTTTCAAGCGCAATTTGCATGTCAAAAGCGCGTGGTCTACCCACTGCAGCAGTACAACTAACAGCATTCATTATTCGGCTCCTGATTTAATTATGCTCACATAATAAACAGGTAATTAACCCTTGTCTATAAGGGGTTATTTACTAGTGAGTACAGAAAATTGGTTATTTCCAATTTATAGAATTAGGCAATAATCCTGCAGCTTTCGGCATTCATATCACCCAGCCCCCTGCGTACTATGCGTTTCATGGTTAGTCAGACTAAACGAAGCAAAGTTCAAATTTCACGGCGCCTATCAATCAAATACTCTCGTTTAAATGGGAACTCATCAAAACGGTTATTAGTTAGCACAAAAATAAATTACCAATCGGTACATAAATAGATTGACTGTGTAAATCACATCTATATTCTTACCGACCAGTACATAAGTATCAAATTTTACAAAGAATCAGATTACCAACAGCGTAAAAATTAGGAAAACTAGGCTCATGAGCACAAAACACAGCATGAAAAATTGGATATTAGGCATAGTCGCTAGCATTGTTTTGGTAGCTTGCGGCGACCCAGATATACCTAAACAACCCACAGCTCCAGCGGCACCTCAAGTAACCGTTGCTCAAGTCGTGCATGAACGCATTACTGAATGGGACGAATTTACCGGCCGCCTTCAGGCGCCGCAAACAGTAACCTTGATTCCGCGTGTATCGGGTTACATTGAAAACGTTTTGTTTGAGGAAGGTGCGGTTGTTGAAAAGGGTGACGTTCTATTTCAAATAGACCCACGCGCTTTCAAAGCAGAAGCTGATCGCCTAAAAGCAGAACTTCAAAGTGCGCAAAGCGCATATATACAAGCACAAAACGATTTTAATCGAGCTAAAACCCTAAGCGAACAACGCGCTGTATCAATAGAAATTCTCGATGGGCGCTTAGCGCGTAAGCAACAAACGTCAGCAACTGTCGCATCAGTATCGGCGGCATTGGTACGTGCCGAACTTGACTTGTCTTATACCCAAGTCACAGCCCCTATTTCAGGCCGTGTTTCTTATGCTCAGATAACTCAAGGTAACTTTGTGACAGCGGGGCAAAGCATACTAACCAGCTTGGTATCAATGGATAAAATGTACGCCTACTTCGATGTTGATGAGCAAACTTATCTTAAATACGTTCAGCTCGCTGAGTCGGGAAAACGCAGCAATACCCGCGATGCTAGCGGTAACCCTGTGTATATGGCTTTGGCTAACGACATTAACTTCGACTATGTAGGTAACATTGATTTCGTTGACAACGCAGTGAATCAACAAACTGGCACCATACGTATTCGCGCGACGTTCCCTAATCAAGATCATGCATTGCTACCAGGTTTATTTGCCCGAGTTAAGTTGGTTGGCAGTAACTCTTATCAAGGTATTTTAATTGATGAAAAAGCGGTGGGTACGGATCTAAACAAAAAATTTGTGTTGGTTGTAAAGCAAGATAATCAACTTGAATATCGCAACGTTGTTTTAGGCGAAAAAATCAATGGATTGCGCATCGTGACCAAAGGTTTATTCCCCCAGGACACCATCGTAATAAATGGCTTACAGCGCGTACGAGCCAATATGCAAATACAACCTAAAGTAGTCGATATGACCTCGCAAGAGACCCTTACCGCACTGCGCCAGCAACAAAAATCACTCGACCAAACTAGCAATGAATTGACGGCGCAAGCCAACGAAACACTTGTAGATCGCGGTTAAGGGGACGATTATGTTTTCGCAGTATTTTATACGTCGTCCCATATTTGCGGCGGTTATATCTCTTATATTCTTTATCGTGGGTGCAATCTCAGTATGGCAACTGCCTATTACTGAGTACCCTGAAGTAGTACCACCTACCGTAGTTGTGACCGCTAATTATCCGGGTGCCAACCCTAAAGTTATTGCCGAAACGGTGGCTTCGCCACTGGAACAGGAAATTAACGGCGTTGAAAACATGTTGTATATGTCCTCTCAGGCCACATCTGATGGGCGCATGACCTTAACCATCACATTTGCCATTGGCAGTGACGTGGATTTGGCCCAAACCCAAGTACAGAGCCGCGTTGAGCGCGCTAAACCGCGCCTACCGGAAGAAGTTCAGCGCTTAGGTGTAGTGACCGAAAAGTCGTCGCCAGATTTAACCATGGTCGTGCATTTAACCTCGCCAGATAAACGCTACGATATGTTGTACTTGTCAAACTATGCGGTGTTAAACGTAAAAGACGAATTAGCACGAATAGAAGGCGTTGGCCAAGTACGTGTATTTGGTGCAGGCGACTATAGTATGCGCGTATGGCTAGACCCCAACAAAGTCGCGGCCTTAGGTTTATCACCAGGTAACATTGTTAGCGCTATCCGTGAACAAAACCAACAAGCTGCCGCCGGTAGCTTAGGCGCGCAACCAAGTGGGAATAGTGATTTTCAACTTTTAATTAACGTCAAAGGTCGCTTAACCAATGTTGAAGAATTTGAAGACATAATTATCAAAGTTGGTGAACAAGGCCAGATCAGCCGGTTAAAAGATGTAGCACGAGTAGAATTAGGCGCTTCGTCTTATGCATTACGTTCAATGTTGGACAATCAAGATGCTGCTGCAATGCCTGTTTTTCAAGCATCTGGTTCAAATGCGATTCAGATCTCAAACGATGTACGCAGTAAAATGGCCGAATTATCGCAAACCTTCCCTGATGGGTTAAGTTACGACATTGTTTATGACCCAACGGTATTCGTGCGTGGTTCGATTGAAGCCGTCGTTAAAACCTTATTTGAAGCCTTGTTGTTAGTCGTGCTGGTAGTGGTGTTGTTTTTACAAACTTGGCGCGCTTCAATCATTCCTTTAGTGGCGGTACCCGTATCATTGGTCGGCACATTCGCCTTTATGCATCTGCTGGGCTTCTCGTTAAATGCGTTATCATTATTTGGCTTGGTTTTAGCCATAGGCATAGTCGTGGATGATGCCATAGTGGTGGTAGAAAACGTCGAGCGTAACATTGAAGAAGGGTTGTCTCCTGTTGCTGCTACCCAAAAAGCCATGAAAGAAGTCACTGGCCCTATTGTGGCAACGACATTGGTACTCGCTGCGGTGTTTATTCCAACGGCGTTTATGTCTGGTTTAACAGGTCAATTCTATAAGCAATTTGCATTAACGATTACTATTTCAACGTTTATATCAGCAATTAACTCATTGACGTTAAGCCCTGCTCTATCAGCTTTACTACTTAGAAGCCCTCACGAGAAAAAAGATCTTTTGACTCGGGCCATGGACAAATTGTTAGGCCGTTGGCTGTTTAATCCATTCAATCGTTTCTTTACGCGTTTATCAAACGGTTACGGTTGGGTCGTTAAAAAAGTGCTTCGCTTCAGCTTATTAGTAGGGGTGATTTACGTTGGCTTAGTGGGTTTGACGGGCTTGCAATTCGCAACCACGCCAACGGGTTATGTACCCGGTCAAGATAAACAATATCTAGTGGCGTTCGCCCAATTACCTGATGCTGCGTCACTTGAACGCACCGATGCGGTCATTAAAGAAATGTCCCGTATTGCCCTTGAGCAACCCGGCGTTGCCCACTCAGTTGCTTTCCCTGGTTTGAGCATCAATGGTTTAACCAATAGCACCAATAGTGGGATTGTGTTTACTCCGCTAGATGATTTCGCAGATCGCAGCGACCCGTCGTTATCGGCTGGCGCTATAGCAGCTGCGCTTAATCAGAAATTCGCGGCCATTGAAGACGCTTATATTGCCATATTCCCACCGCCGCCAGTGCAGGGTTTAGGCACAATAGGAGGCTTTAGATTACAAATTCAAGACCGCTCAAATTACGGTTACGACGAGCTATATAAAGTCACCATGCAAGTATTGCAAAAAGCTTGGGCTACCCCTGAACTAGCAGGAGTATTCTCGAGTTACCAAATTAATGTACCGCAATTAGATGTGGATATTGATCGCACTAAAGCGAAGCAACAATCTGTTTCTTTAGATGAGTTGTTTACGACTTTGCAGGGATATATGGGGTCGGTGTACGCCAATGACTTCAACCAGTTTGGTCGTACATACCAAGTTAATGTACAAGCAGATGAGCAGTTCAGACAAACCCCTGAGCAAATTGCCCAACTGAAAGTACGTAACAACCACGGTGATATGGTACCAATTGGCTCGTTTATTAGCGTTAACAATACCGCAGGCCCTGACCGAGTTATGCATTACAACGGCTTTACCACTGCGGAGATTAATGGGGGTGCCGCGCCAGGGTTCAGTTCTGGTGAGGCCCAAGCGGCTATTGAGAAGATCCTAGCCGAGACCTTACCTAACGGCATGAGTTATGAGTGGACCGAACTAACCTATCAACAAATTCTGGCGGGTAATGCGGGTATGTATATTTTCCCGTTGATCATATTGTTGGTGTTTATGGTGTTGGCCGCTCAATACGAGAGCCTTAGCTTACCGCTGGCTATTATTTTGATTATTCCCATGACGTTATTGTCAGCGTTAAGCGGTGTACTTATCGCAGGGGGTGACAACAATATATTCACCCAAATCGGATTTATTGTACTGGTGGGACTGGCAACTAAAAATGCAATCTTGATTGTGGAGTTCGCAAAAGATTTACAAGACCAAGGCAAAACCGCCAGAGAAGCCATATTAGAAGCCGGTCGACTGCGCTTACGTCCCATTTTGATGACATCAATTGCATTTATTATGGGCGTAGTGCCAATGGTGCTATCAACGGGCCCAGGGGCTGAAATGCGTCAAGCTATGGGCGTAGCAGTGTTCTCAGGCATGATCGGCGTGACCCTATTTGGCCTATTGCTTACCCCATTATTTTACTACGTACTGGCTAAACGCGGTGAGCAAAAGGCACTTAGTTCCACTCAATTAAACACTGCCAAATAGGAGGCTGACCATGGGTAACATTAAAAAAATAGGCACACTCGCGGGACTAATTGTAGTCCTTAGCGCCTGCGCTGTAGGGCCTGACTATCAAGCCCCAACTAAGGTAAAAAATATTGCGTTAACAGACTCATATCAACAAGCAGATAAGCTAACCAATTGGTGGCAGGCTTTTGGAGATGAAGATCTGAATCAGTTAATTAATGTCGCATTAGAAGAAAATCGTACGTTGTTTCAAGCTCAAGCTAATGTGCTGCGTGCCTATGCGATATTTCGTGACAGCGCTAACGATGTATTGCCTAAAGGTACCTTGGATGCAGGCTACCAAGCGGCTAAAAATCCAACCTTACTAAGTACCGATAATAATACCATCACACGTGGCTATAATACGGGCGCTAATTTGACTTGGGATGTGGATTTATTCGGTAAAGTACGCCGAGCGATTGAAGCATCACTGGCCGAAGCAGAGCAAGCCGACATTTTATGGCACGATGCTCAACTACAAATTGTCAGTCAAGTGGCAGCGAGTTATGGTGACTATCGAGGTGCACAATTCCGCTTAAAAGTGGCCGAGCAAAACCTCGCTAATTTGCGCCAAACACGCACCATAGTCAAAGCACGATTTCAGGCCGGATTTGCCTCTGAATTAGAAATTGCGCGCATTGATGCGCAGGTATTTCAAGTTGAGGCCAGCCTGCCACAGATGCAGACATTGTTAGCGCGCGCCGATGCAACGTTATCTGCTTTGCTGGCAAAAAAACCGGGGCATTTAGCCCTAATTAGCGAACCGAGTTTACCTCAATTATCACAACCCGTTGCGTTGGTGCAAGGTGAAAACTATCTTCGTTATCGCGCTGATGTGGCTAGTTCAGAACGGGCTTTAGCCGCCAGTACTGCCCGTATTGGTGTAGCGACCGCAGATTTATACCCGAACGTTTCAGTGAATGGTTTTTTAGGTTTTTTGTCTGGTCCGGGACTAACACTCGGTGGTAACACAAAAAGTTGGAGTGTCGCCCCTACCCTGAGCTGGCAAGCTGCTGACTTGGGTTCGGTTAAAGCGCGTATTCATCAGGCCGAAGCAAGTTCAGATATTGCCCTAGCCCAATTTGAGCAACAGGTTTTTGATGCCCTAGCTGATATGCAGTTCTCATTGCAAAGTTATAACTTGAGTCGCCAACAGCAATTAAGCACACAATATCAATGGCAGGCTAGCGAAAAGGCCATGACTATCGCCAAGCAACGTTTTGAAGCAGGTAGTGGTGAGTTTCTTGAGTTATTAGAAGCACAACGTGATGTATTGCAAAGCCGCGATCAACTTGCCTTGCTTGAGCAACAAAGTTTCAACAGATTAGTAGATATATACCGCGCATTTGGCGGCGGAATAAGCGTTATTTAGGCTTATGTTCGCATCAGGAAAAGGCATAATGACAGGGCAAGGAAGTAAATGCAGGACATTATGTCGAAGTAGGTGATTGTAGAAAATCGCTGCAGAAGGTTGAGGTAGCGAGAAACTTAAGCAACAACCTTTTGTGGGCATATTAACGCGCGAGTAATTGGGCGCTAACGGTGGAAAATAAAGCGTCATCGTTCATTGCTTTGCTCACTAACATGGCACCTTCAAGCAAGGAAATAGCGGCGACAGCCTGACTTTTTGCTTGCTGCTCAGTGTTGTCAGTGCCAAGTGTATATGCATGGGTTAACCACTGAATATTTTGCTCAAAGAAACGTCGAGTCTGCTGCTTAACCTTTTCAGGTAAGCCGTCAGTCTCCGCCCCCAGCAAACCACAAAGGCACATTTTTTTATCTTGCGTTAATGCATGTTGGAATTGCTGAGAGTACACCTCAATGGGGTTTTTACCATGGGTAATAAGCTCGTCAGGCGAGCCCAGATTTGCCAGAAAATTATCCGTGTATTGGCGAGCTAATTCTGCGCCCAAATCAGCTTTGGTAGGAAAGTGATAATGCACGCTGGAGCTTTTGATACCGATTTCATCCGCTAATTCGCGAAAGCTGAAGTTGTTGTAACCACCTGTTCTAACTTTATTTTCGGCCGCTTTAAGTAACTGCTGCTTTTTGCTCATGAACACTCCCTTTTTCGGCAATTATCTATCAGTAGATACATGGGTACAAGTCGAAATATCTCCTTGACGATTTTCCGTTATTTTCTACCGGTAATCCTGCTTAGCTAAGCGATTTCCATCAATACGCGTATCGATTACCTATGGATAATTCACGTGTATAGCTTTTTGGTTAGGTGGTCTTCCCATAAATTAAAACGAGCAAATAATGACTTGTAACTATCTGAAATTATTAGAATAAAAATACTTTTTTAAATACTTCATCACACAAATTTTGATAAATTTTGACCTAATAAATTTGACATCAGTTAATTGGATCTCTATAACTACCTATCAGTAGGTAGATTCGTATGGTAGTTTCCATACCGCTACCGAGATAATTATTTATAACCAACCCATTTTATTTACTTTAAGGTACTCCCTATGATTATTCACGATGTAGAAAATTTCCCTAACCCTCTTCGCGTTCGTATCGCTCTAGCTGAAAAAAACGCACTCGATGCAGTGACTTTCAAGCCTGTCGATCTCATGAATGCAGAGCATAGAAGTGAAGCTTTTTTAGCAAAAAATCCCTTTGCTGGCGTGCCGGTGCTTGAACTTGACGATGGCACATTTATCGCTGAATGCCCTGCTATCATCGAATATATTGACCATCATTTTACTGGCCCATCCCTTACTGGTGTGACGCCTAAAGAACGTGCGGTTATCAGTATGATGCAGCGCCGTGCTGAAACCCAAGTACTGGATGCCATTGCCAGCTATTTTCACCATGCGACAGATGGCTTAGGCCCAGCACTGGAAACCAATCAAAACAAAACATGGGGCCAAGACCAGCAAGCTAGAGCTTTTAAAGGACTGGCATACTTTGATTCCGTACTGGCTAAACAAGCATTTGTAGCAGGCGAAGAATTTAGCGTAGCGGATATTACTTTATGGTGTGGATTAGTGTTTGGTGGTTTCTGTAATATACAGATAACTGCTGACTTAACGCACCTACAAGCTTGGCACGATCGCATGGCTGTGCGTCCAAGTATTGCGGCTTAACGTGAAACGCACTGATTTTTGTACCGAATAGGAGCCTGAACATGAATATAAATGCAGATTTTAGCCAACGCGTCGTCGTTCATAGTCAGCAGCAACCGTGGATAGCCTCACCTATGGTCGGCGTTGAACGTCGTCCATTGGATCGCGTGGGTGATGAAGTTGCGCGAGCGACGACTATTGTGCGTTACGCGTCTGGCAGCCACTTTTCGCCCCATGTTCACAGTGGGGGTGAAGAGTTCATTGTGCTCGAAGGCGTATTTCAGGATGAGCATGGTGACTATCCCGCTGGCTCTTATATCCGTAATCCGCCACAATCATCACACACACCGGGCTCGGCACAAGGGTGCGTGATCTTTGTAAAGTTGTGGCAGTTTGACCCGCAAGACAGGCTACATGTAAATATGGGGATCACGTCTGATGATTCACGCCTAAGCCAGGAATTCGTTCCGCCTGCACTAGGTTACAGCCAAAAAAATCTATACAAAGATGCATTTGAAAACGTCACCATATTTGAATTAGCGGCCAATAATGTATTGAACTTAGATGCATCAAAAGGTCTGGAGCTATTGGTACTTGAAGGTGAATGTATTGAAGGAAACGACACTCTAACTAAATATAGTTGGCTTCGTTTGCCAATAGGTAGCACGTTCAATGTAAGAGCAGGTAAGGAAGGCGTACGTTTGTGGATTAAAACTGAACATTTACCCTTTGTAGATGAGCAAATCAAGCGGGTTAAAAACGCTCAGTCATGACCCATTATTCAAATATAATCCCTGATTACAGATGAAAACGCCCCCTAAACCGGGCGTTTTCAATTAACCTACAAGCAAAATATCACCCAACACCACCCACCTCCTTCTGTGGCTCTAATAATTTTTATCATGACACCCATGATAATTTTCTTCGGTTGAGTAATTTTTATCA
>TARA_R110001632_G_scaffold35923_2_pt1 | contig 15212 bp, 21 predicted proteins | sample TARA_R110001632 | Tara Oceans TARA_R110001632 (sample SAMEA4398266) | marine metagenome | biome: Polar Biome; feature: [SRF] surface water layer (ENVO:00010504); material: water (ENVO:00002006), including particulate matter (ENVO:01000060) such as... | depth 5 m
AAATTTATTAAGTTGTAGAACAGATACATCTCCTTCACTTCCTTGTACAATAGCACCATTAGGAGATTCAGACAGAGTCTTAGCTCTGGTTGTACCGTTAGGATTAACCATGAAGAGAACCTTAGCTGCTGCTGCACTACCTTCGACTATAGCTTTTGTTAAAGACTCTAGGGATTTTAAATCACCTAAGTACTCCTCAACAAATCCACGTCCGTAGTCTTCACCGTCTATCCTTGTATATCGAAGAGGTAGAAAGGGAGTCTTATCAACAGGGTATCTACCATTTGATTCTTCAATAGGAATACCTTTGACATCTTGTTTAACAATAAATTCATTACCTTCTCTAACTACAGAGGTGTATAGGTCACAATTGTTCTCTTTTTCTTGACGATAAACTTCCTCTCTTACAGACTCAGGAAGCATCATTGGTGCTACAGTTTCTTTAATAGCTATGTGTGTTACGTTACCCATCGGGTCTCTCTTCACTACATAACGATCAAGTCTAAACACCCTCATACCTCCATCATCAGGTAAGTACAATAAAGTATTACCTGCGATCAATAGGTTCTTTAAAGCTTCAAACACTCCTACTCGAAATGCTTCGACTTCTACTTCTTGAGATACACTACGTTCTACATCTGCTAATGCTTTCTCTAAATCAGTACGTAATTGCTCTCCTTCCTCTGGTCCTAACTCCTGCTTTGCTTTATCTAATTCATACCTGTCTATAACAAGACGGAAGAAAGGAGCGTTAGGTGGTAACAGTGCTAACAATAACTTAGAAGATAAGTTGTTAACCCCTCTAGCTCCTACTCCTTGATAAGGTGTGTAGTATTTAGTAGCGTAGTTATGACCATCAGGTGGCATTACATACGGTAGAGTTAACTCAGAAGAGGTACGTCCTCTATCTAGAAAGGACCAACGCTGGTTCTCTAAGGAGTGGTATAAGCCTTGGGCTGTTTCTTGCATAGGTTAGATAGGTGTGTCAGATGTCCACTCGTCTCCGCTTAGTACGGTTAGTATTTCAGAATGGGTGTATTCTTGTTTACCGTTGAGAAAGGATGGTTGATCACCTTCGTACTTAATAAAAGTCTTACTTCCATCGGTTGAGTAACGAACTGTGTCTGCACTCGTCTCGTCCACTTGGCTGAAATTAACGGAGTCTACTTCGTTCGCATTGATTATTACATATTTTCTGCTCATAATTTAAGAGGGTACTGAGTTACTATAAGTTGCTCCGTTAGGATTTGTCATATTACCTTCACCTGACCCTGTATTGACTGCCCCTTGATTTGCAACAGTACCAACAGAATCTGTATTTGTTGGAGCACCTCCACCTGAGTCAGTGTCACCTGTGCCATCACCATTTCTCCACCATCCTTTTGGATTTAATGAAGATATGTTTGCAGGGACAGGAGTTGATCCACTAGTATCTAGTAGTAACGCAATATCAGTTGAGGATAATGCGGAGTGGAAAACACTTACTTCATCAATCTTACCATTAAAATATCTTGTTCCAGGTGTATAAAGCATACTTCCAATAACTGTTTGAGTGTAGATTATTGTGTTTGTCGCTACACTCGTTGAACCTTTATCTGCTCCATTAAAATAAACCTGGGCTGATCCCGAAGTAAAAACAACAGCGACATGATACCATGTGCTTGCAGAAATTGATGTGTTAGTGAATGGGGCAAGATAACCCGAAGCGTAGGTGTTTGTGACTATTTGTGCATCAGTACCTGTTCCTCTTATTCCTATAGCTCTGTCTTTACCAGTTGCTTGTCCGTCCGTGAGACTAAACATATATTCAAACACACCACTGCCTGGCAGTGAAGCACTGTTAAACCATAATGAAATTGTGCAGTCTCCTGATGTTGCTAGGTTAGATTCGTCCGTGGTTAAATAGTCATCGCTACCATCGAAGCTTGCACTGTATTGGTTTGCGAATGCTTGTGCTCCAAACTGACTTAAAGTAGCATCGTTCAGACCAGCCGTTACTTCAGCAATGTAAAAGAATCCTGTGTCTGTGGCATGATATATTTCACCTTGAACACATTCCTTCTTGAACTTTGATTTGTTCGCATCAGTCCCTGTTTTAACAGAGATGGTGTAATCTTTACGACCTAACTTCATTGACCAGTCGCAGATGGAGTAAATTCAGCTAAAGTAGAATCGGAAGCACCAGCAGTAGTCTCAGCTAGGTAAAGTTTCTTAGTGTTGGTAGCAAAGTAGTATTCTCCTTGCGTAGCTTCTTTTGCAAACTTTGCTTTGTTAATATCCGTCCCTGTTTTAACAGCGATGGAGTAATCCTTGCGTCCTAATTTTTGTTGTGCCATCTGATTAAGCTACTCCTGTTCCGATGCAAGGTGAGGATGGGCGAAGGCGATAATCATCATTTGCAGAGTCTACGAATTGAGGGTCGGCGAATACTACTCCTCCATTGCCGCTCGAAATGCCTGTGTCATAAAAGCAATTGCCACCTTGGGTGCTAGGAGTGTAGTTTAAGGTTTCACTATTTGAACCTGTCCCCACAAAAATATTGTTTTTAAATATCGAAGATGTAAATGAAGTTTGCTTCGACAGAGTATTTGACGAGCCTGATACATTTATAATGGTACAATTTTCTACATTAAACACGCTAAACCCTCCAACATCAGCGGTAGATATAAGCAAGGCATTGGTTGCTGAACTAGTCGCACCACTTATGACTGTGTTAGATATGCTTAAAGTTGTAATTTGAGAAGTCGGACCACCAAACCAACCTGCATTCGATGACGCTGATAAGGAGTCTGAACCCATTTCCAAGATACAATTTTCTACAGTAATAGTAGATGCCGCATCATTCCCGCCAAAAATAATTCTATGCTGAGTTCCTGTTGAGTTTTGAACAAGCTTTAGAGTTTCTAAATGAATTGCCGCATTTGCCTCACCTCTGAAATTAATAGCCGTCCCAAAATTAGTCCCACTAAAGTTTAAAACTGAACCTGTTGAAACTCCAACTAAGCTTAATTTATCAGCAGAACCAGTAAAACTAAAATTAGAACCCGAAGCATTTCCACCAATTTGTGACACAGTATGCGAACCATCTTTTATTGCGATTACCTTTGCGTTCGTGTCGCTGGCAGCTATTGCAGTGTCTAAATTATCGTAGGGTTCTGCGAGTGTTCCTGAGTTTGTCCCTACATAATTAGAGTCGAACCAAATGGCACTTGGATATTTTGATTGAATGCTTGCTATTGACATAATTTTTGTTTGTTAGAAGTTAAGAAATTGTTCCACCTGAAATTAGTAAAGGTGATGGGTTAGCCCCTATATCGGGGACATTAAAGCCTTGTCTAATAGGTAATCCGTTAACCCCTAAAGCATCCGAATCACCTGTGATTAAAGAGTAAGTTCCTGATGTGGTGGTAATTTCAATATCAGGTTCGGTTGAATCTTCCGACACGGATACTCCTGTAGTTAATTCTAACCGACTCGATGGAGTATTTAAATATGCCCTGGATGCGTCTGTCTTGACTACAAAATCTAAGTTACCATCGCTATCACTAACTACTAAAACCGACCCACTAGGATTGTCTATGACTTTAAGAGATTGATTAGGAAATGCCCCGATGTGCGGATTAGCTGTGCCTCTTAAACTTTCGTCCGTAACTGCTATACCTGTTAACTGTGATCCATCAACTGCTGGTAATCCTGTTGCATCAAGTACAACTACATTTCCATTCGATGGTCCTGAGTCTAACAGTGCCGCAGTACCTAAATCAGCAGGTTGAGTCGCAGTATCTGCTAAAACTCCTTGAGCTGCTGTAGCGTAGGCTGTGCTTGCTGTTGTAGCTGCTGTACCAAGTCCTAAGTCTGCTCTGATTTGTGTTAACCCTGTTGGTAAGAGAGTATTAAGACTTACAAAGTTAGTACCGTTAGATGCAATCATCGTACCGTTTGCTTGTACAATGGGAGAGATGTCAGTCAAGTTAGAAGCTAATGCTTGAACAGCTGCTTGAAGCTCTGATATTTTAACACTGCGTGTTACACCTAAGTTAACATCCGTAAGAGGAATTATATCATTAGCGTCAGGTGCTACACCTAGCGGTGTTAGTTCGGATATCTTTAGATTAGCCATTCGTATTTATTTTAAGGTACAAAAAAGGAAGTGGTAGGAGGAGAAACATAAATTCGAGTGTTGATGTCGGAGTAAGCGTAATAAAATGAAAACAATCCATCTCCAGAGCTAAAACCTAAATCAGTTATTAAATCTTTAGTCTGCTGAAAATTAGCACTTGATGCAGCACCTGCTGATATATTAAGGTTTGCTTTTCTAATGGTGGGGTGTAACCGTTGAATTGTAATATTGTAAGAGTGGGCTGCTCCTGGGATTTGATCGTATTCTATAAATGCTGATGAACCTGTCAAGGTTACTGTTAAAGAATTAGATGAGTTTGTATAGCTAGACGCTGTAGGTGGTATCGCTGCACTTAGATCAAACTTTAAATAAGCCCTTGACTCTGTTAATATATAATTTCCACTCTCTGTTAGTAACGCATTATCAACAGCAGACACTGCATCAAACCCATACAACTCCTCAAAGACTGGTCTTTTAAATTGATTAGGAAGATCAGCTAAACCACTAGGTCTTGATTGAATCCCTGTTGGAAAGGTGAGAGACATATCTTATAAAGAATCAGTAGTACCTCTTGCGTATACGTTATAAGTACCATCAGTCCTAGCACTTACGTTACCTCTAATCTTTTCGTAGTGTCCGTGATCATCTCTAATCATAAAAGAACCATTATCTGTAATAGTTTCACTGTGAATAACAAACCAAGAAGTTCCTATGTAAGCTTCAATGTCTATAGTAGCACCATCAGTAACTGAAGTAGCAGCAATAACAAAGGTCCAACCTTTAGAACGTTCAACGTAGAACTCAGAACCTGCTGCTACTGTAGCTGCGTCTGTGAATAGTCTAATTTTTTCTAGTGTGCGAAACATAATATTATATTGTTATAGTGTTATAAGAATTAAGAGTATAAGTTTACACCTGTCGATCCAGAAGTAATACCACCTAGAGTTGGACCTTGTCTTTTAAGTTGAGCTTGTGCTCCTCTTGTCTTCTTAGTAGGTGACATCTGCCTTTTAGTTTTAGCTACAGCAGCTACTTTAGGTGGAGGTGGAGGTGAAGCTGGAGGTGGAATAGGATCAGGAATCTTAGGTGATGAAAAGCACATGATAATTAGTCTTTCGTTAAAATGTTTTTTTGTAGTTGTTCGTTATAAGTTTGTCTAAGGAATCTTATTACAGAGACTTGTCCACTCTTAAACCAAACATCTTTTTGTTCCTCAGTCAAGTCAGGACATTTATCAGGGAACAACATTTCTAATCGAACGACTAATGATTCACTTAAAGCAGGTAATACTATTTCTTCTTCCATTGCATTGGGTCTCCATCTCCTGTCCATACATATATTGGTGTCATTGGTCCTACGTAAGCTCCCCCTATGTTGAAGTCAAAAAACTCAACAGCTTCTTCTACACTCATCTCATCTCTGACCATTAGAACTTCTAAGATCAACTCGATTGAATACACTGTACGTTGATCTGTATAATCACTACCTATAATAGCTTCATCAAATCCTTCCGCTCGTAAAGGTACATTGTCTTTTATTTCTGCTATCATTGCTTATTATAACTCCTATCGTCTAGTTCTTGTGGCAAGTTGCCTTTGTTAATTTGATCCTCTGTCCAAAGGAAAGCACTTGCGTTCCATAGTATCGCTCCTGCGTGATCCTCTGAAGTATCCCCTTCACTCAATGCTAATGTATGTCTACTCATACTATCTATTAATCTACTAAGAGGGAATCCGTTGTGCCAGTTGTTGTCTCCGTAGAGTTTTCCTCCTTCTTCAAATCGTCTGGCAAGGGCTCGAAGGGCGATTGGAGGAATAAGGCTGTATCGTCCTCGTCCAATAGACCAGTCACGCTGTGCACCAGTTTGGTAAGTTTCCTTTTGTCCATTTGTTGGTAGCTCTTCGGCATCCATAATTTTGTTATCTCCTTTTTCTTTTTATTGTATTCTTGTTTTCTTAATAGTCGTGCCATCCACGCATTCATCAAAGCATCTTGTTCTGTTTGTCCTTTCTTTTCATATAGAGCTACTACTGATTCCCAAGTATATCCGTGAGTCTCTAACCATTTAGCAGCAGTCACAGCTCCTACTCCTTTAACTCCGCTGAATCCATCTGTTGAATCTCCCATCAAAGCTTGGAGTAGGTGGAAGTTATCTGCTTCTTCTTCAGTAGGTTCATGGTATTCTTCTTTGTTATAATCGTAGAAGATTCCTGGTACACCTTTGAAGTCCTTGTCGATAGAGACGATGATACGCTTGTCTTGTCTGTTAGGTCTTTCAGTAGCTAAGATACTTAACACATCATCAGCTTCTACGTTAGCCCACAGTTGTGCGTCTAGTTCATTGATCATCCATTCCTTCATAGGTTTTAAGATGATAGGTAGTACTGACTTCCTTCTGTTAGATTTATACTCAGGGAATAGTTTCCTTCGGAAGTTCGCTCGGTCACTCAACGCTAACACTACTTCATCTGCTTTGAGTAGGTCTTTGAATTGTTCAATCCTTCCAGTTACTCGTTCCTTTGCTACTGCCATATCTGCTTGGACAGTCCACATCTCTTCTTCCCATTGTATATTTTCTTGTGCTATGATAGACGCTTCAAATGCTAATACATCTGCGTCAATTAGTATGGTTGTTTTACTCATAGAATATGCTCCAGTTTTCTCTATATTTTTGGTATTTACTTTTAGTTGTTTGATCGACAGATAGACGAGTAGTCCGTCCTGTTACTTCTTTTAAAGGAATTAAGAACCATAGCTTCTCAGGTTGAATAAAACAAGCTACGACATCTACCTCTCTATTTATATGTTTCTTTACACCTGACCTGCCTGTGCTTGTGGCTATATTGTAGCTTTTATCTCTACTCTTACAGGCTGTTGTTTTTATTTGAACTTTTAATATACCTCTAGGGCAAGTAACAATGAAGTCCCAAGGCATCGCTGTAACAGGAGGGTGAGGTTCAAAGTTTCTCTTCAGGCATTCAGTTATGAAATCAGACTCTGCTATTGCTCCTATCCTAATACTTGGCGATGATGGCATTTTATTATTAGTTTGATGTTCACTCTTCCAGTCCCAAGAGACATCTAAATCAGTTGTATCATACAAGTTAGCTAGGGACAAGTAGTAATCAAACTCAACTTCCTGTGTTAATGCGTCTCTGACCATGACTCTCCTATCTTATACTCACCATCCATCGGACATTTAAGCTTTAACTCTACACCAGCAGCCTTAATTGCTTGGACTGCTAGTTTTCCATAGTCTTCTGCTTTCTCAGGTAGTACTTCAGCTTGGAACTCATCGTGTATATTACCTACGAATGTATAGTCCCTACCGTGTTGCCAACCCATACCTTGTAACTTGTTATATAGTTTAACTAAAGCAACCTTCATAACTACAGCCCCTGCTGATTGAAGTAACATATTAAGTGCAGCGTGTGGACTTCTGATAGGTAATATCCTACCATCTATACCTGTTAGTTTACCTGATGATTCAACCTTACGCTCGATCAACTTCTTCAACAGCTTCAAGGCAGGTAGGTTAGACAGGAACTTCTTCTTTAAACTAGAACCTTCCTTTGAACTACCACCTACAATCTCTCCTATCTTTGCATCACCAGCACCGTAAAGGAATCCATAGATGAATGTCTTTGCTTGGTCTCTAGTCTCTAGGTTAGCTGCTTTTTGATTAACAGTGTGGATGTCTGCCTCTATTATATTCTTAGCATAGTCACCACTATCCCAATTAGCTAGGTAATGTGCAAGCATACGAAGTTCAAGACCACTAGCATCACAACCTACTAACTTATATCCCTTCTTAGCTATGAATAAAGAACGACATTCTTCTCCGTAAGGTACACGACTGGCAGGTACTTGAGCGAGGTTAGGTGTAGAGTGAGTGCAACGTCCTGTCACTGCTCCGTTTGTATTGACTCGTCCGTGGATTCTGCCGTCTTTGACTATCTTTAACCATCCATTCTTGCCTTCAGCTAGTTGCCCTAGTCGTTTGACTACTAACAAATACTCCAACAAAAGCTTCGCTGATGGATGTTTAATTCCCTTCAATGTAGCTTCATCAATCTTCACAGTTACTCCATCTTCACAAGTAGGAAGTTCAATACCTAAAGCTTCAAGTCGTTCTTTAATTTGTTTACGACTACCAGGATTAAAAGGTATGATCTCCTCCTTCACATCAAGTGGTTCAGCTTTCTTAACTAAGTTCTGTACCATCCCTCTACTCTTTAATATTTCTTTAAGTGCTGCCTTGGTAGGTGCGTTGATTACTTCGACTCCGTCCATGTGGTCAATAGTTAATGTGTATCCCTTTGGAGTCTTCATCTTATTAACAGTAGGTTCAAATTGACTTTGTAGTTCGTCTTGTAACCTAGCTCTTACAGCGTTTAACTTCTGCTCTAGTTCTTCTGCTTTAGCTACATCAAACTCAAACCCTTTACTCTCTTGTAGTTTGATGATGTAAGCGAACCAATGTTCTATAGCTAACATTCTTTTACTCGGTTCTTTAGTGAGTAGATGTTCGTATAAAGTCTTAGTCACTATGACATCACGTTCACAATACTTCTTCATCTCTTCACAGTAGAAATCAAAAGCTCCTTCTTGTTTACCATATGTACCCTTAACAGCTCCACCCATCCTGTGACCCCAAGCTTCTAAGCTGTGACTACCTATTAACTCCTTATCGAAGTCCTTTCTTTTAAAGTCATCCTCTCTAATGTCAGGGTATAAACACCTACTCATAACAAGAGTGTCTTGTACTTGAACTAAGGGTGGATGGAAGTTGTAGAGTTTTGCCAAGGCAGGTAGATCGAAGCCTATGATGTTATGACCTATGATCTTATCTGCCTTAGCTAACATGATTAGTCCAGCTTTCATACTGTCTCCTTCAAAGGTAATCATCTTACCTCCTATCGGATCGTATACACTCATACAATGGAGAACCTTGAGGTCACTCAGATTAGTGAAGTCCTCAATGCCATTAGTTTCTATATCAAAGAATAGTATTTTCATATTATTAAAACGGATCGTTACCGTTGTTAGTTATTGCTTTGTCTTTGAATACATCCTCACTCTCAGTATACCTACCACTATCTGCATTATAAAATAATGAAGTAGCAAGTCCTGTCTCTCCTGAGAATCTATTCTTTAAGACTCTTATTTTTGTTTCTGTACTGTCTTCTTTTTGTTGGTTTCTCTCAAGCCCTATGACCATGTCACTTAGCTGTGGTATTGAATGACTCCCTCTCAAGTCAGAAAGTCTAGTGACTCCTCCTTCCTCATGTCCTCCTCCGTTAGGTGGTCTTCTAAGGTGACTAACTAATATCATTCCACATCCAGTCTCTTCTACTAAGGACCTTAAAGATGTCATCGTGTTATCAATTAACCGTCGTTCATCATCTCCTTGAATACCACTCACCACTATAGATAGATGGTCTAAGAATATCCACTTACAACCTAGTCCTTTACACAAGTATTTAATCTTGTTTAACAGGTTGTCTGATTCTGTACTTCCGAAGTGATCATAGGTGTAGAATTTTTTATCACCCATCGTCTCATCGAAAGCTTTACGTAACTCCTTCTCACTCAGGTCATTCTCTAAGTGTAAAGGTTTGTTAACGTGTATGCCCATGATACCTAATGCTGTCCTTCTTACTGATTCTTCCAGTGCTATATAACCTACAGTCTCGCCAAGCTCAAGTAGATGGTGACAAACTTCACGACAGAACAGAGACTTACCTATCCCTGACCCAGCACAAATCGTCACTAATTCTCCTCGTCTTATACCGTGTGTCATAGCATTCAAAGCAGCGTAAGGATAAGGTTGACACTCTGAAGTATCCTCCTTGATCACAGCTTGCCAGATTTCCTCTCCACCTACGATTCCATCTGGTCTATATTCCCTCGCTTGCCATAAGCAATTCACCAATTCCTCGCTACGCTTTGCCACTATCATGTCCGATGCATCCTTTAGTGGTAGTTCTGCAATCGATGCTTTTCCTGGAGTTAATAGAGCAGCACATCCTAACGCTCCCCTTCTTCCTACATCATCATTATCAAAGCAGAAGATTACTTTCTCGAATGATTCTAACCAATCGATTGCTTGACTGATATATTTCTTAGCTCCTCCTGCACCATTAGGTACTGAAGCAACTGCCCATTTATTTCCGAATGCTTGACTAATACTTAACGCATCAATCTCTCCTTCACACACAACTACTCTCTTCCCTCCATCCTTCCAGAGGTGTTGACCATATAGTCCCATCAACTCTCCTTTAATATGGAATTGTTTAGTAGCTGTGCGTATCTTCTGTCCTACTAGAGTTCCGTTCCTACTCTTATAGTTAGCAACTTGAACAGGTTCTCCGTTGTACATTGCTGTGTGGTATCCCCATTTCTGACAGGTTTCTAAAGTAAGATTCCTTCGAGGTATTTGTTCTGGTTTTCCTTGAATGAAGTTGGTTTCCATTTGTTTCTTATTTTCTTTTTTTATTTGAGGTGGATTTGATCCGCTTCGATTGTATGAATCACAGGAAAAACACTTTGTGCTTCCGTCTTCGTTGACTCCGACAGCGTCACTCGATCCACATTTATCACATTGTTGGTGCGTGTTTGTGAAAGCCATGATGTTGGTATTTGTTTATGTGCATATATTAATCCTTTCTTCTCACACCACATTGCATAAGTTGTCTTACTTCCTTTACGAATCTTATTGTAAGCATTCATAAATAACAACCTGATGTCTAAGTGAGGATGTTGTTGTTTAACTAAGAGATGTTTGGTCCTATCCTCCGACACCCATCTCCCTTTGGTTTCAATAATGATACCATTGGGAAGGATGAAGTCAGGAGTGTAGGTACTAAGTCGCTTGTATTCAATGACTAATGATTCATATTTGTAAGCAATCCCTAGTTTCTTTAGTTGTAGTGATATCGTTCTCTCGAAGCCAGACCTAAAAGTCGGCTGTAAGTGTGTCCTCTTCTTCTTCTTCGGCATCAAGTGCTTGGTCAAGTGTTTCACCTCCGTTAACATATCCACCTTCAACTGCTGTGAAACCAAAGGAGTCTGCTGCTTTATCGTTGAACTCTCCCTCTGCTAACTTAACAACTTGAACTGCTAACAACTCAAGTGTAATACCCACACCTAGAAGTGGAGAGAACCAGCTCTTAGGACGGACACTTAAACGTATACTTGAACCACCTCTGATTAAGACTTCTTTATCCCAAGGATTACCTTGCGAATCAAACAGACCAAGAGAACGTGTGTAAGGTGTGCCGTCTTTCCTTGTTCCGTTAACTGGTTTCAATTTAGATTTAAGGATGTAAGTCTCACCTTCTAATTGAAGAGGTAACTCATAAGTCTTAACCTTCTTACCAAGCTCTGTCTCTTTTTCTTTTACTGCTTCAGCAAGGATAGGTTTTAATTGAGTAAGGATAACATCTCCTTCTTCTTTAGTTAATACTATATTACATGAGTATTGTCCTTCAGGTACAAACTTAGTACTAGGAGAATTAACCCAAGGATATTGAGCGATTCCTTTTGGAGTCGTTATTGCTTGTTGTTTTGTTCTACTTTTTATCATCTCTATTTTATCTTTCTATTTTTTTGCTTATGTTTTAGGAGAAGATGTACTTGCAGTCCTTTAAAACGGACACGTCTAATGTGCCTTCATCAAAGGAATCATTTGCTAGTTCATCTGTTCCAGTTTGTTTTGCAACTTCACCTTTAAATCTCTCTGTGATGTCGCTGTTAAAAATCTCTTGGTATATCTCTGTTAGTTGTTGGTGCATCTTAGGTGCTAATGGACTCTGCGTTGCAAAGCAGTCATGTATGCTTGATACATCACCATCGAACTTGCAAGCTAAAAAATGTACGACACTAGCATCGATTGAGTGGATGTAGTTGGGTACTATAGCTTTACCCATTCGAGTTTTATCTACACCTTTTACATTTTCATTATAATTAATCGTAGTTGTTTGCATTCCTAACACAGATTTTATAGCTACTCGTTTAATCTTTTGAATGTGTTGATGAACTTCTAAACCAAAAGGTGTAGTCCATTTAAATGTATCGTTACACTTCCTCACTTCTTGCTTCAACCATCTCATAAATTTAACGTGCCTAGATAGTACTTCATCTGTTGATCTGTTAATACAGGTGGACAGGAATAAGAATGCTTCGATGTAATCCTCCTTTGAGAATGGATTGACTCGTCCTCTCTCCACTTCCTTTTTGAATACATCTTCAACAGCTTCAACACTTGTATAGCTATTCATTCCGAAAGGTTTACACATTACAATTTGCTTAGTATATTTCCTTGTGATCCCCCATCTTAACCAATCTCCAGCCAAGCTGTTTTTACTCTTTGATACGTGGAACTTTCTAGTTACTACATCTGCAATCTCTTGATATAAATCCTGTGGTTCTTTTCCTGGGATTAGGTTTGTTAACGCTCCTATCTTTTCATCTTTTAAAAGAAGCGATAGAATCTGTACACCATTACAACTAGCATCCATCTGACAAGGAAGGTGTGTAATAAATCCAAATCCTTCCTCCTTAAATTGTGCGTATTCAAAACAAAAAGCTAAATAAGCCCAAGGTTCTGAAGCATCGTGCCATGTATCATCTTCCATCCAGTTGTTAGCTACATTTAATATCTCTTCATCGTGGTCACGTACCCATTTGATTCTCTCCTCATATGTACCCTTCTCTCCGTGTACATTTGCTCCGTGTATTAACAACCACTTAGCTTCCTCATCGTTAGTTATAGGTACTCCGTTATCAAATTCTAATACACTCCTTCCGAAGTCACACGCTTGTGGACAAACAAAAGAAGGAACGCTGTACACTCGTCCTCTATAATCTAAGGTGTAAGGAAAATAGAACTTATCCATCTTAGCGTATTCTTTACACACTAATAAAATCCTTAGACTTCTTAGTCTTTGTGAACTTGTTCGTCTGTTATATTCAAAGATTGCTTTTGCCCTTCTCTTCCAAGTTCTAAATTCAAACTCATCTTTTTGCTTTAAGTTTTCAACAGGTTCAAGAGGTTCTAACATATCTTTCTTTTGCATCGAACCAATAGACAGGTCACTCTCCCATGCCCACTGCATAACTTCATATACTTTCCTGTTTAATCGCCAAGCTACGTCTTGTAATTTATTAACAGGTTCAAATAACATACTGAAGTCTCGATTGTCTATGTCGTTAGCCTTCTTCATTAAAGGTAGTAAAGGTAAATCCTCTCCGTCATATCCACCTCCCCAATTACCAGTCCAAGGTACAGGTTTTGTAGGTAGAGCTAACCAAAAAGGTTTTAATATCTCACAATTCTTATCGTACCTATCAACCCAGTCAAACAGCTTGGGATTAGGACATAACTTCTTCATTGGTCTACCTTTAGAAGTAGCTTTGTCTCGGATGGAGAATAGATTTGTGTTCATCCTTATAATCTCTAACAACCAAGTACCTATATGGACTTTATATGATTCACTCCAAAGGGTAAATCGTTTGTACCTTCCCTTGCTGTGTAACGCTCGCTCTCTATCCCAAAACTCCATGATGAAGCGATACTTACTATCTGCTTTCTTCTGTTCCCTTTGTAATAACATCCAGTCACTTTTCGAGACGTGCTTTCTAAAGTAACGGACACGTACTTCATTCTCTAGTGCTTTAGCTATTTCAAATGATGCGTACGCTGTACTGATATCCTCTTGGATGAAGTCGAAGGTAGCCTGTATCGATAGAAACGCGACTACATCAGGTTCAAGTTCCCATATTAAAGGAAGCCATTTTGGACAGCAAGCTTGTGGTTGTGCACATTCATCAAAGAATCTTTGTATCACATGGACTACATCTTTATGTACTTCTCTTCCTAACCTTTTAAAAGCAGGAGATTTACTAAGCATACCTGTCTCCTTATATAATCGTTGGGCTTTGCGGTATCTTTGTTTACCCCACTCTACCATTGATTGTTCTAAGTATTCTTTCATTTGTTTTCTTCGGGTTGTGCATTCTTACCTCCAAATTGCATCTCAAAAAATTCCTTTGGTTTCTTCCTTGGTTTGTCAGTGCGTATTAATTTACCATTCACATCATAACCTAGACAGTTGTTCATCCAGAAAATATCATATTGTTTACGGATGAGGTCAGAGAATCCTTTATCCGTTATTATGTGATTAACTTCACTCTGTGTGACCATGATCTTCCTCCTCTTCTTCTTCTTCTCTTTTTGCTTTAGCTAAGGTCATGCAATCAGGTTCAAGACCAGCTTCCCACCTCATCATATCAATATCATCTTGGTTTATATCTAGGTAGCTGTCTGAAGGTTCAAGTAACCAGTATTTATTTTCCATCGTTATACTCCTCTAGTAATTTCTGAAGGGACACGTAAAGCTCAAAGTATTTATGCTCGGGATCAAGTACTCCTTTAAAGTGCTCGGTCATAATGTAGTGCATTGTTTCTTCTATCATATTTCTTGGTTTGTTAATGTATTTAAAACATTTAGTTGTTAGTTCTGTTTTCATTATTGGTTGTTGATTTGATTGTCTAATACATCCTTCTATTGTGCTGTAATTCATTACTTTAATTTAGCGTGTGAAAAGGTAAAACCTCCCACGACTGCAAAGCGTTTGGCTTTATACTCCGCATCCTCTATTGAGTGCGATTGTAGACTACCCTTCCATTCTAATTTTCGGTTAGAACCTACTCCGTAGATGTCATAGTCAACTATCTTTTTATTCTTTGGGTCTCTATTATATTTCGTTAAACATTTAGAACCTAAAGGTCTCCCTCTTTTCTTTTTTATTATTTCTTCTATCATAGTATTGTTGTTGGTTAGTTGTTGTCTCTATAGTTTTTTAATTCAAACCACGCTTCTTGTAGTAATGTTCTAGCGTGGTCTATCTCTGGGATATCTTCATAAACACCATCACCGACAGCGTCCGATAATCTCGGGGCTATCTCTACATCAGCGAGGTCACTTATAATATCCATCCATTTTTTTATTTCTTCTTTGTTCATTAGTATTGTCGGTTATTCTGTATATAAAAATCCAAGACTGATCAAGAAGATTAACATAAACAT
>TARA_R110001632_G_scaffold97590_1_pt1 | contig 15196 bp, 6 predicted proteins | sample TARA_R110001632 | Tara Oceans TARA_R110001632 (sample SAMEA4398266) | marine metagenome | biome: Polar Biome; feature: [SRF] surface water layer (ENVO:00010504); material: water (ENVO:00002006), including particulate matter (ENVO:01000060) such as... | depth 5 m
CTATTAGAAACAGTAAGTACGTTAGATGCTCCAGATTGTACCACAGCAGAACTACTATCTACGAATTCGTAAATAACATAAGTATTACTACCACCGGTAATGGCAGTCTCGTCAATAGTAATTGTAGCATTGTTCGGGTTATTACCAGCAGTACAACCGAACTCTACTACCGAAGCGTTTACGTTAAGAATTTCATTTGCCTCAGAAACCACCTCATATACATCTAAGAAACATCCTCTATCTGAATAAACTCTAACTACATAATTATCGTTAGCCGATAAATTAGAAAATATATTTGTAGACTGTACTAGCCCCTCAGGTAACATCCTTAGTGAATCATAAGGTAATAGTGGTGTAGGATCTGTAAATAATTGGTACGTATATGGATGATTATCCATAGTTGGGTTAAGTGTAGCTACAATACTACCATCATTACCACCAAAACAACTTACTTCTGTTGTAGAAGTAGTAAATGAAACAGCTGTTGGCACTTCTAATTCAAGATCTACAGATTTGTCACAACCTGTTAGAATTTGATCGTATACAAATGCCTGATACATCTTTGGTTCTAAACCTGTAAAAACTGGAGAAACTTGAGGTGACCCGTTTACACTTACACCGCCATCAAATAATTCGTACATATAAACACCTGAACCTCCATAAGCAGTTATTAAAGCCTCACCATCTCCTCCTATACAAGAGGGTTGTGTGGTTACTTCAGCAGTAATTGAAGTAGGCTTAAAAATTTCTAAGGTCTGTATATTACCACAACCATTAAAATCACGTACTTCTATTGTATAATTACCTGAACTTAAATTTGTGAACTGGTGGGTAGTACCTAATGTAGTTAACGTGGAAGACTGATAAGACCCTCCATTTACACTTAATGTATATGGTTGAATTCCTTCTCCGTCTAATGTTATTTCAATTATAAATTCACCTTCATCTGCAGCACATTGGTTAGATACTACTGCTGAAATTACAGGAGAGGGGTCTTCTGCAATTGTAATGTTTAAATTAGGTGTTGTACAGCCATTTCCATCCATTACATAAACATCCCAATCTGTATTCACAGAAGGGTCTAGTTCGGCATAATTACTTGTGCCATAATCCCCTGAAACAGGTGACACCCCATCTTCAACAAACGCATAAGTGTAAGAACCATTACCACCTCCGGCAATAACTGTTACGTTAGCATCTTCAGTACAATACCCATTATTCTGATCAACTATAGCTAAAGTAACAGGGTTTGGTTCCAATATTCTAAACTCAAAAGTATTCGTACAATCTGGAGTAGAGTCTTCTCTAAAAAATAATACATAATCTCCTGGAGGAATATTAGTAACTGTTTCTACAGCTGTTGGACCAGGACCGTTTGGTGCTCCTATTATGGTCTTTGAATATGCGCCTCCTAAAGATATATTTGTTATAGATTCTCTAATTTCATAAAATATATCATTTACTGAAGAATCATATCCTTCAATTTGAAATGCAATCGATCCATTTGTATCTCCAAAACAAGCTACATCTGAAATTATTGGATTGGCAACAACGTCAATTGATGATAAACTAGGAATATCCACTTCAACATAACTTGAACAATTAGTTCCTGTATCTATTACTTGAAATACATATGTTTGACCAGGGTTTAAACCATTATAGGTAGCGCTTTCTTCATTGGTTCCAGGACCAGTAGTTTCAGAATCAGGAATAGTGCCTGCACCATATATAGTAAAATCATAATTTCCAGAACCACCACTTGCCAATAAGTCAACCGTGCCACCACTAATACAACTTACAGCAGGAACAACTGCATCGATACTTAAATACGGATTAGATAAAACCCGTACTGGATTTTGATAAAATTCACAGCCATTAGCATCTAAAACTCTAACGTAATAATCTCCAAATGTCAAACCATCAAAAGTTGCGGTTGTTGCAGATGTATTTACAATCGGATTTGGCCCGGTAGTTACTACAACGTTATTTTGGTTATCGTATAAGGTATACGTGAAGTTAGGCTCCCCTCCGCTGGTAATAGTAATATCTATTTTACCAGGTATATCTCCAGAAGCGCCACAACTAACATCCGTAGCAACTACGTTTGCGTCAAATAATACTGGGTTGATTACTACAGCTGTGTCGGTAAACGTACAACTTTTGGTGTCTCTAACTATATAAGTATAAGATCCAGCGGCTAATCCTGGGTATATTCTTTGATTTGAATATGGACCACCATCAAAACTTACTTCATATGGTGATGACCCAAAGCTAGGATCAATATTAATTTCAACAATACCATTAGTATCTCCAAAACAAGTTGGTTGAGTTATTGTAGCGGTCGCAAAAGGATTGACTGTTGCTGTAACCGTAATTTCATTTGATTCAGCACTACAACCTTGAACATCTGTTACTCTAAATCTATATACACCAGGTGTTCCCGTCGAGTAAGGAAAAGAGCCCGCGTATGCGGTATAACTTCCTCCATCAACCTGCATTTCATAAGTAAAAGGTGAATACCCACCATTTACCTGCAAATCTAAGATTGCATCTGGTGAAATCGAACAATCGATATCTTTAGTTAAAACCACATGAGCAGTTAATTGTGGTTCAATAGTAAATGTTAAATCGTCTGTACAACCATTAGCGTCTCTTATTTGGAATGTATAATTGCCAGGTGTAAGATTTGCAAAATCATTCGATGTCTTATATGCACCAGTATTCATTCTATACACATATGGCGCCAACCCACCGGAAGCTCCGATGACAACAGTTGCTGAACCAGGATTAGATGAATCGTAACACAAATCAGAAGTTGGGTCAATACTAGCTATAGGTAAAGATGGCGCAACCAAAGTAAACGTATCGGTAGCTGAACATCCATTTGCATCAGTAACGGTTATTGTATGTAACCCTAATTGATTTAAACCGGTAAACAAATTACTGCCTTGTACACCAGTTGTGGAAGTATCAGGCAATTGAATTTCATATGAGAATGTTCCTGTGCCACCTGTAGCGGTTATTACAACTGAACCGTCATCAACACAACTAGGCTGAGAATCTACGTTACTAACAGAAATAATGTTTGGCTCGGATATCGTTTGTACAAGGGTTACCGAACAACCGGCGATCGGGTTGTCAACGTCCCTGATATAAATAGTATAATTACCAGCAGCTAATCCAGTAATTTGATGGGTAGGTGCTGTATCGCTACCTTCGATAGTAGCAAAAGCACTATCATAGCTATATTCATAACCTCCCGCTGCAAAATTCTCAACTTCAAAAGTTATAGTACCAGAACCATCTGCATTACAATCTAAATCTTCATAAGATAAAATTGCAGCATCAAAAGCATTACCATCTTGAACATCTACAATAATATCTGTAGTACACTCACTACCATAATCTACCGTGATGGTATGTTGGCCTACGATCGCATTGTTGAATACATTGCCCGGTTGTGGAATATTACCATCGATACTATACGTATACGTTGGATCGTTCGGAAGTATCGTAATATTCCCTGATCCGTCACAATTGTAAGCAACACTGCTACTCAAAGCCGGTTCTATAGGTAAAGGCGCAATTATAATATTCGGAAGACTTAACGTACATGCTGTATTATTGGCATCCCTTACCTGAACGGTATATGTACCATCGGTCAAATTGGCGAAAACTGCTCCTGCTGCAGTCGCTGCAGTCCAAGTCCCTCCGTTTAAACTATACTGATAACTATTTGAACCACCTGTTGTAGGGGTTATACTGCCAACGGTAATCTCTCCAAGTTGATTACACGTATAGTCTTCTGTCTGAACACTCTCGGCTATTAATTCTGGAAGTTCGTCAACAGGAATAGATAATGTTAGTTCGCAATTATTAACGTCCCTTACCCTAACATCATAGGTGCCGGCCGTAAGATTGTTGAATGTACTTACAGAACCAAAAGTCGTACCGCCATCAATACTGAAAGTATATGGGGCCTCACCACCAGAAGGTGCCAAAGAAATACTACCGTTATTGCCTCCAAAACAGGTTACGTCTACAACTGTTGGTGTTGCAGCGACCGGTGTATCCTGTACAATCGTAATATCATACATTGCAGGACAGGCATCCGTTCCTCCATTATTGTCAAGGACATATACATCATAATCACCTGCGCCCGTAACCGTCACAGGATTGATCGTAGCATAATCACCTGCCGTTGGTGTCGCACCATCGGCAACCACCGCATACACATAATTGCCATCGCCACCTGCAGCGGTAATGTCGATATCGGTATCGGTACCACAGGCGGTAATACTGCCTGCGATTGCCGATAAAGTTAATTGTTGTTCTATTGTTACGGTCTGTGGTGCGGTATCACATCCAAACTGATCCGTAACCTCTATCGTATACGTTCCATTGGATAAGCCCGTGAAAGTATGCGTCGTTGCATTCACTGGACTTGGTATCACATAAGATCCTCCGTTTATCCTGAACTGGTAATTTCCGTTACCCGCAGTTACATCTACTTGTATCGTAGCATCGTTGCTACCGCTATAACAGATAGTTTCGGTCAACGTGAAAATAGGGGTTACTGGGGCATTTATTGTAATTGCACTGTCTATAGGGTCTATACAGCCATTTGCGTCCATAACCCGTACTATATAATCACCAGCTGTTAATCCGCCAAATGTTGTACCGGCTTGATATGCCGTGATCACACCACCCACATTGTCCTCCAATTGGTATTCGTAACCAGGTGTACCGCCCAATGCGCTCGCCGTAATGGTGGCACCGCCATTGTCACAGGTATATTGTTGCGTAATGCTCGCATCGGCGACTACCAACGTTGGCTCAAGTATCGTTTGTACAAGGGTTACCGAACAACCGGCGATCGGGTTGTCAACGTCCCTGATATAAATAGTATAGTTACCAGCGGAAAGCCCGGAAATCGTCTGTGGCGATACCGTCGTACTGCCCAGTATGCTCGCAAAATTATCAAGGCTATACTCGAACCCGCCGGCACCGAAATTCTCCGCTTCGAAGGTAATCGAGCCAGAGTTGTCGGCATTACAGTCCAAATCCTCATAGGTGAGCACAGATGCCTCGAAAGCATTGCCGGGCTCGACAATAACATCAAGATCGACAGATGCAGGACATTTTGCTGGTGGTTGAGTTGCCAAAAGATCATCTATTGCTATATCATTACCTTCTTCAACAGCAGAATTTGTTCTAAAAACAATATCCAAGGTAGTATTCGCTCCTGGGTTTAAGGTTACCGAATAATTTCTCCAATCATCAGGTCCATTATTTTTAGGTACATTTCCAGTAGTAGAACTTTCAATGATATTTCCACTACCATCAACAAGCTGTATTTCCATACTCGGGTCCCCGCCAGAGGTACCTGTACGCAACAAGTTCAATGCCCAAAAAGAAATGGTAATATCTTGATTTGGCAGAACCTCAACATCTCTTTTAGAGTATACTACACCACCAACACCAACTACTCCTCCCACATTAATGGCCAAATAACGTCCATTAGCAGGTCCGGCATGGTTGTTTGGACTAATCCAAGTTCCGTGAAGAGGTGCTAGAGCATTAGTAACAACATATTCCCCGTCAAATAAACGAGAGTCTCCAATATTACAAGCGGTAGTGCTACCATCACCGGGTTCGTAACAATATGCGGTATCTATTTGTGTAATGCTTGTATTGGTTCCGAAACCAAAATCCTCAAAAAGCAACGTGCTGGGTGGAATTACTTCGGTAATAACATAATTTACAGTAACAACATGTGCTCCTGGTGCAATATCTGTAAATACATTAGAATTAGCCGGTGTATTAAGTACTGCATCTAATTCATAAGTATATGTGTAATCTGAATTATCAGGAGTAACCGTAATTGTACCGTCGCCATCACAAAAATAATCTACTGTTGCGGTAACCACTGGTGGTGTAAAAGGCGGTAAAACAGTTACCTCCATTTCATAAGTACAATTATTTGCATCCCTTATAACCACAGTGTGCAAGCCAGACATCAGGTAATTAATATTACTTGGTAAGTAAGTAGCACCGCCATCAAAGCTATATGAATATGGAGCTGTGCCACCACGTGCATTAATTATTCTTACTTCTGCTCCAGATGGGTTACATTCAACTAATTCTGCAACCAATGCAGATGCCGATAATGTAAAAGGTTCAGAAATTGTATGAATTTCTTCTACCTCACAAAGGTTTGCATCTCTTACTTTTATATTGTAAGATCCTGCGCCAAGGTTGTTAAAGGTGTTTTCGGATTGATATGTCGTACCATCGTTTATACTGTACATAAATGGCGCCTCGCCACCAGATGCAACTATCGTTAAATTAGCTTGATTCTCCCCACTACAAAGTATATCCGTATTTGAAATAGAAATAGACAAAGGAGCATCTTCATCGATAGTTATGTCATATGTAGATTCACAATAATCCGTATTACCACTATTATCTCTTACATAAACATCATAATCACCTGTTCCGGTAACCGTAACTGTGCTATTTGCATTAAAATCACCAGCGTTTGGCGTAACTCCGTCAGCAACTACAGCGAAAACATAATTACCATCACCACCGGCACCAACGATAGTAATATCCGTATCGGTACCACAAGCGGTAATATTACTTGCGCTTGCGTTAACAGTCAAAGCCGGATCTATTGTTATACTTTCTGTACCGGTACAATTGTTTCCGTCTCTAACATCAACAGTATATGTTCCCGCAGAAAGGTTTGGGAATACGTTTGTACTGCTAAAAGCACCACCATTTAAGCTGTATTGAAAAGTACCATCGCCACCAGAAGAAACACTAGCTGTCAGCGTTAATAAAACAGCATCATCAAAACATTCTTGATTAGGGGTTATAACTAGAACTGGCGCTGTTGCCGGATTAAGATCGAAAGTGAACGGAATACTACAATTGTTTGCATCGGTAATAGTACCATTATATGTTCCAGATTGGGATAACCCATTAAAAGAACCTGTAGAATTAGAACCAAATACTGTAGTATCTGGATTGTTTAATTCGTAAACATAACTACCCCATCCACCTGTTGCAAGAACACTTACACTACCGGCAGAAGTACAACTTGGTTGTATTTCTGTTAAACTAGAAATTGCCAATGCCGAAGCCGGACCTTCTAATTCATGGGTAGCCGTATATGTACAGTTGGTATCAGTGTCTACAATATCAATTGTATAATTACCTGCAACTAAACCATTAATATTATCAATAACAGCTTCTGTACCTCCGGTTCTAACAATTCCTGTTGGACCTGTAACCGTGTAAGTGAAGTTTTGACCCGCCTGGAAATTTACATTAAAACGGATAATACCGTCTGCAGCGCCAAAACAGCTAATCGGTTGCGTCGTTTGTCCACTTGCCGACATTGGATTAATAGCATTAATCGTGTAATTTTCATCATAAAAACAACCATCGGCATCAGTAACCCTTACTGTATACGTATCAGGAGCAAGACCATTGAAAACAGCTTCGTTTCCTGTTGTGCTAGTTGGTGCAATTGTAGCGGGAGCTATAATTGAATACACATAAGGTGCGGTACCATTAATAGCATTCACCGTTAAATTAGCAGTTTGCGCCGGACATGTAATTTGAGACTCAACAATTGTTAAATCCGTTGGTGGATTTGGTCTATCTATTACAATTTGATTAGTAACAAAAGTACAATCGTTAGCATCTCTTATGGTAAGGGTATAAAAACCGTCTGTTAAATTTTCAAAACGATTTGCATTGGCAGTCGTATCTGGAAAAAAGTTAATTCCGTCAATACTATACGAATAAGGAGCGGTACCACCAGCAACATTTTGTGCTTCAATGATACCATCTTGCAAACAAGTATAATCTTGCACTAAAACAGCATCACCACTAATTGCAGCTAAAGGAGCAGCAATCGTAAATGTCTCTTCTGAATCACAAGAAGCAGCACCTCTAGTTTGATTTATGGTAACTCTATAATCACCTGCCGCTAAGTTTGGAAAATTACCAGAACTATTATTTGCCAAAGGTTGATCTGCCGAATCAAACAATGTAAATAGTAAAGTATACCCGTTAGCATTTGAAATATTATATTGAATTCTACCCGTAGCTTCACCAAAGCAAAGCACATCTGTAACCGTTGTAGGATCGAAATCTGCAGTTGGTTGATACTCTATTGTAACCGTGTTAGATTCTACATAACACCCATTTCTATCCAATACTAAGAATGTATAATCACCTGGTGCCGAAACATTAAATGTTTGACTAGTTTGAAAGTTGGTTGCCGGTATATCTGCAAAAGATGGGAACGAAGTAACTGTAGTTCCGCCTTCATCAACATAGGTCCAAATGGCATATGTATATTCTGGATTTCCACCTGTAGCACTCATTAATATAGTACCGTCTTCACAAGTAATAGCTTGAGAAACACTTGCTGTTACCGCTAAATCATTTTCATCAATTATGGTAATTTCCTCACTATAAGAACAACCATCATCCGTTGAAATATAAGCGATATAATCACCTGCACTTACATCTGTAAAAGTGTAGTTGTTATCTCCATGACCATTTTGGCTATCTATTAAAGTTCCAAGTCCGCCATTTGAACCATCATTACTTCTTATTTCAAATGCATATGGTGCATCTGCATCTGTAATTTGAAGATTAATAGTCCCTAAACTAAAACAAGTTTCTGGCGTAACGTTAACATCATATGTTATTGCACGCTCACGAATACCTATAACAGGAGTTGTGAAAATACATGCATCTTCAATAACATCACCGTTTGTATCTAATTGAGTAACCTCTACTCTATATGATCCATTTTCGCCAGTAGTAAAGTCAAAACTTGGACCATTATTAGCACTAAAAGGAACTATTGTATTGTTGGTATCATTATCAACAAGTTGATATCCATATCCACTTCCAAGATTTGTAATAGTAATATTACCGTCAGTATCACAAACGATATCTCTATTATTAAATTCAATATCTAAGTTGTTCTGGAAACCTTTAAAATAGAAACGGCTTGTACACCCATTTTGGTAAACTACAGAAAGTCTGTACTCACCAGGCGCATTCAATAAGTAATTACTACCGGTACCTACCTCTGTCCAAGAACATGTAAGTGCTTTGTTGGCACAATCTTCACCTACAACAGCATTAATACCACAACTACCTTCATCTAACAATTCCCAAGAAACACTTTGGGCATCAACAATGTTGACTGCTAATGGTTGTGAATCGTTAATACCACATAAAAATATTTTTGGTAAAAAAGAGCTGTCATCACTACAGAAAACTATTTCACCAGGAATATCGTTACTTGGGTCAGTATCTCCATTTACCTCATTAAAATACTCTGTTACCGGATTTGGTAAATTACCAGAACCAAATGGCTCTACATTAATAATTTCTTTAAATCCTTTACAAGGATCAGCAACAATTTTATCTACTATATATTGACCAACAAGTGTTACAACCTGTGTACTTGGATCATTATCTGGATCACCATCATTAATTTCAATATCTGTAGCATCTATTTCTCCATTACTGTTTGTATCTCGATACCATATATATGAATCGAAACCATCACCAGCATTTAAAATAGCACTAGTACCACATAGTTCTATCGTTCTTTCAAAATTACAATCAGAAAGATCATCTAAAAGGAAGTTGGTAGCTCCTGGAACAACAAATCCACAAGTATTAAAATCAGTAACACTTGGATCATCTGTAACTTGAGCAGAGTTGTTCTCTCCTCTATACGAACTATACGCTAAATTTTCAATTAAATCTGAACATGCATTTATGAAATCAAAACAGTTTTCAGCTACTTGAACTCTAAAACCAATTGAATATTCACCATCTTCATCATCAACATAAACATCTGGAATATTGAATACTATTTCCCTCGTAGCTGGGTCATACGTATATGTAATCTCATGACAAGTTCTTGGAAAGCCTTCACATATAGGCGCGGGAAATGTAAAATCTGTAGCGTTGAAAAAACTTCTGCCATCTGGAGGAGAAACGTTTACTGGTAATACATCTCTAATCGTATAATTTACACCATCATCGTTACCAATATTTTCAAAAGTTAAAATATAATCTAATGTTTGCCCTAAATGTACACCTTGCCCTGTAATATCTACACCTCCTGGAGTCTGTACTCTTTTTTCCAATACAATATTGGGAGCAATAATATCCACATCAAAAGAAGTAAAAAAGATATCGTACTTATCTTGAGAAGAACTAGCCCTTAAAATAGCACTAGTTGAACCGTTAGGAATAATTGTATTGCTAGCACCACCATTAGGTATCTCAAAAAGGTCAACATCCCAACCTAATGTATTTATACTGTTTGGGTTTCTTGTTGTGTACTGCGTATCAAATTGAGTTATACTAGAATTAAAGAAATTGTTTCCTGGGTTTTGTCCGTTTGATAATGTTGTAAAAGACCCGTTTGCATTTATTTGTAATGCGTCACCACCAATTCTATTATCACCCTCTAAAGCAGCAACACCCATGTTTGCATAAACCGGAAATGGAGCTGGTAAAGTAGTAAATCCGTTTACTGGGATATCAATACTCTCGCCTGATTTTACACCTGCATAACCATCAAAAGTGGTAATAAATTTATCTCCTGGTAGGTTTGGGTTCTCATAAACAACAACCATTTTCCAACCACCAGAAATACCACCAGAAATACTGTTTCCTGTACTAGCTCTTACATTGGCAACAAAATAATCTCCATTTGGATCTGCTAATCCAGATACTATAGAGGTTACATCTTTATAGGCTGCGTATGGACTATAATAACCAAAATCTGCATCTCCGTTACCATCAAAAATAACCTCATCTGCCGTTATGTCTTGATAGGCTCCACCCGGAGTTCTAAACTTAATGTCATCAATGTTACTTCTATCAGAATTTACATAAACCGCAGACCAATACAAACCTGCATAACGTACCAATGAACAATCAACATCGGGTATTTCTAAATATGCACTACTAGAACTAAATGTGCTGCTATCACTATCGACATCAATATATTGCATGTCGTAATTATCATTGTAATCAGAAGAGTTTCCGGTATCATTAAGCGGATCATTGGGAGAAACCTCTGGAATTGTAAATGTTTCATATCTCCATCTTCTTCCATTTCTAACCCACCTACCACCTGTACTTTCTGGTATGTATCTGTTAACAATGTTGTTTGCAATGAATGTTAATTCTCCACGAATATCAGCCTCATATCGCACTTGAAAAGGCTCTTTAACCTGCGATACCGCAGTTTGCAAACCTAATGCCAAGAATAAAATGAAAAATAAACATTTTGAGTAATGTTTTCCCATAAGAGAAATGTATTTGGTAAATTCTAAAAAACTAGTCAGTTTGGTCATCTTCTATAATTTCTGAAGAATCCATTCAAGCGATATTAATTTCATATCGTTCCACGCGGAATTCTCCAATAACAAATATTAACCTTAGTAGTTACGTGAAAAATTTATTGTTGTAGTAACTATGTTTTCTGTTGTGAAACAGCAAATTGAATGGGTTTGTTTTTAAAAAAAACAGTGCATTTCAACGATAATACACCTAGTAGCGCAATCTTAATATTTCATCGTTTGAGGTAATTTCAAAAAAATATAGCATGAAAATAATTTTGAAGAGTTGTAAAATTTCATGTTTTCTAGAACAAATTTATTCAAAATAATCGCTCTTTTTTGTTGTTCTATTTTAGTAATAAATATTATAGTATTGACTTGAAAAGTACTGTTTTAAACAGCCAAAACACTCATATAAATACACTATGTTTTTAGCGAAATTGCTTTACTTTTTATAGAGGAAATGAAAAATAAAATGCTTTTGAAATCAAATAAGCTTACACTTTATCACCTAATTGAATATCAAACAAAGCACTTTTGAAGTGTATTTTGAACGAGAAATTTCATTAAAAAAAAGCCTGAGGAGTTAAAATAAGCCGTTTTAGCGGCTTTTCATATACTCAAGCGAATTCTTTCCGGGAAATTATAAAAACACACTTCTTTTGGCTTAAAAACAGTGTTGCGCTATCCTATTATGAGTAATGCATAATGTAGTTGTAAGCAAATATCATTTTCTAAACCCTTTAAATTTAAATGGGCAGCATTTAGTTATTAATATAGTTCAAAGCACGTTCTAATACTTCATCTTTTTCTGCTATAATACCATCGATAGTTGGTTTACACACCATATCAATTTTGACACCTTTTCTTTGAGTTTAGGTATTATCCGGATAAAACATTCCTACATCAGCTATCATGGTTTTATAGCCACCTATCATTTCAAATCGACCAACACTTCCATCAGCACCTGAAGTTTGGTTGCCAATAGTAGGTACATTATCGCCTGCTTGAAGACACATTTCGGTAAATTCTGTCTGACTATGAGATATCTCACCTACCAATAAAACCACAGTGCCTTTATATTTTAATTACTTGTTATGTAAATCAATTCAGGAATATTAATTAAGATTTTCTATCTTTAAAATCTGTTATACTAATTCTACATATTATCTGAGTCTTTCTAAAAAGACGATCTCGACAATCGAGTAAATAGTGCATGGATATCTTCCAGTGCCTAGGTAAATACACCCAATTATATTATCAAATTTTAAACAAAGTCAATTGATTAAAAATCAGTTGACTCATCACTTTGAATGATATTGAACTCTTCAAATTGTGATAATCTTACAATGAATTAAAAATGAAAAGTAAACAGTTAATTAGTAGAAATATAGAAGACTTTTATAATAAAGCATCTGAAGAAACTAGACTCGAAAAAGGTATGGGTATAATTGAATTTGAAAGAATTAAATCTCTCATTGAAAAGTATATCCCTTCAACAACTTCAAAAATTATTGATATAGGTGGAGGAACAGGAAAATATTCAGAATGGCTAGCTCGAAAAGGACATCAGGTTTATTTGGTTGAGCCTGTTTTCAAACATTTACAAATAGCAAAACAAAGAACTAATAAACTTAAGAATAAGTTTCAAGTTAAATCAGGTGAATCTAAAAAATTAGACTTTCCTAATAAATTTGCAGATCTCATAATTCTTCATGGACCACTTTATCACCTACAAAAAAAGGAAGATAGAGATATAAGTATTAAAGAAGCTAAACGTGTTTTAAAGAATAACGGAATCATTTTGGGTTTTGCTATAAATTATACGGCATCAACTTTAGTTGGTCTATTAAATGGTCTTATTCATAAAAAGTCATTCTTTGAAATGTGTAAGAGTGAATTGACAACCGGAATTCACAATCCCCCAGATGATTTTCCTTGGCTTTTAGCTGAGGCTTATTATCACAAACCCGAACAATTAAAAAATGAATTTATAAATCAGGAATTAACATACCTAAATACCTATGCCGTTGAAGGAATGGCTTGGCTAGATAAAGACTATTTCACTAATATGCTAAATAATAAAAAGAAGAAAAATTTAATGGATCTTATTCAAATTACAGAAAACGACAGCTACATTTTACCTTTTAGTCCACATATGATGATAGCAGTAAAAAAAACTAAAAATGGAAAATAAAAAAAGATTCATTAAAGCTCTGGTTGAAAATAACGGCCAATTAAATGAACTAGATCTTGGAGAAAGAATTCAACTGGATGAAGATGAAACAAGAGAAATAATAGCACAACTATTATCTGAACATAGAATTAGGTATGAGGCAAACAGCATTTGTAAGTATAGCGTTGTAAACAAAAAGCGTAGATAATATTGAAAATAAATATCGGCTAGGTTGATTTTCAAAAAAGGAATTTCAATTTAAAAGGGAAAAACAATAACCTTGATTTTCAAGATTTAATATAACAAGTAAGAACCGGAAATCTGTTTGGTTTCCGGTTCCTTGCTAAGTATTTTTTTTTAATATCGATTGGCAAATACCAACAGTAAAAAGACTTCCTCAATTATAAGTGATGTTATCTTTTGCTTTTTTTACTCCAAATGAATTCTCATCAATCCACACAAGACCCCAGTTAATAATTGGATCTGTATTGTAGCTTTCAAGGGTTACTGATTGTTCTTGGGAATTAAAACGATAATATCCTAACCCCTCCCGAGCGAATTTCATTTCCGCACCGACGCCCTATTCTCCTTCCTGAATTAAAGGTTATGCGATATTCGCCTGTACTCAAAAAACGAAGTTCGTTACCAATTTTCAAAGTCCTACTCCGCCTATAAACTGTAATTTCAGTATCACCTTCTTTTATAGTCTTATCAACCTTCCAACGATCAATTAGAAAAGATTTAGATATTTCTTTCTCTTGACCAAAACATAATTGAGCAAAAAAGAGGATTAGCAAGATTATTGGTTTTCTCATAAACTGGTTAAAACAAGAACTGTTCCAACCGATGTACAAGTACTTTCAAATTAGCAATATGATAAGTTCGTATTTCAAAGTTGGTCCTCAATTTTAATCTCAAGTAACTTAAGGTGATTTCATTCATCTTGAACTTATGAAAGGAATACTAATACTATTTCTTATACTAATTCAAGGTCAAGTTGCATCTGATATTATCCTGAAGAAAGAATTGATCTGTACATGGAAGATTGAAAAAGTTCAAGTTATTCGACCAAGCATTTGCGTTCAAAATGATTTTAGCCGTATAGTTGGAATTAATTTTGTATTTGAAGAACAGCAGCAGCTATTGGTCATATCAAATAATGACTGGTTTCAGTTAACTAATGAAGAGGAGATATGTTGGTATTTGGAAGATGAACATCTTAGTAATTTGACCGCGATTCATTTGATAAGAATTAGTAAGAAGTAATGCATCAAAAAATCAATATTCAATCGATATATGGCATTTAGCAATTATGAAATTGATGAATTTAAACTTAAGGTATTTTGGCTTTGAGCAGAAATGCAATCTAGGTTTAAAGTACAATCAAATAAAAGTGATATATAAAAATACTTATTGGTATCATATTCTATATATGTATTCTATTTTTTTCAACTCAATTTTATTGATGAATGTTAGTGAATCAATATTCAACAACAATTAAAATATAATGAAGAGTATATTTAAACAAAATACAATTGTGTATAGCTTAGAAATTGTATGCAGTAGAAACAACAAAGACCTTATCATCTGAGATGATAAGGTCTTTGTGTAATCGTTG
>TARA_R110001632_G_scaffold12865_1_pt1 | contig 15194 bp, 10 predicted proteins | sample TARA_R110001632 | Tara Oceans TARA_R110001632 (sample SAMEA4398266) | marine metagenome | biome: Polar Biome; feature: [SRF] surface water layer (ENVO:00010504); material: water (ENVO:00002006), including particulate matter (ENVO:01000060) such as... | depth 5 m
TGACGATTGCGATGACTCACTTCCATAACAACAATCACACCACCTTGACGCTTAATCAGCGCGGGTAGGAAACGATGCATATGATCAAAATAGGGTAATTTAAGAAAAGTATGTTTAGGGAAAACTTTTAACCCACAGCCAGTATCAGGCGTATTATCGTTCAACAGGCGCGAGCGAATTTTATTGGCGATACGGGATTGCAATCGTTTCCACTGGGTATCTTTTCGCATTCTCCTATAACCGGCAACACAATAGTCAGCCCCCTTTTCAAAAGACTCACCTTTATTAATTAACGCTAACATATCTACAGGATCGTTCTGACCGTCCGCATCAAGCGTGACTATAAGCTCACCTTTCGCAAGAGATACACCAGAATGTATTGCGGTACTTTGCCCAACAGAAAAATCGTGCTGTACTAACCTCACAATACCTGGGTATTTTAGGCTCAGGAGTAATACTTTATCTGCTGTCGAATCGGTACTACCATCATCTACATAAATAATCTCAAAATCATTCCGAGATCCAAATTGCTCTATAATTTCGCTGACCAAAGGCTCAATATTTTCAGCTTCATTTTTTGCAGGAATAACAGCACTAACGTGAACTGGCAACAGATTCATATTTAAGCCCAAATACATATTTTCATAAAAACTGAAAATTATGTTACTAATAAATACTTAAGATTTACCTAAGATATCCTGAAATTTAAGTGAATTGGAAAAAATTCAGTATTCCTTAGGCAGTTCTTAAGTAAGCATGTTCACAATATCTATAAATCGTTTAACCTAGGTTGTTATGAAAGTTCTACTCGTTGAAGATTCTGCATCACTTAGAAGAAGTCTCACCATTGGGTTACAAAACTTAGGATTTACCGTAGATGATACGGCCGATGGTTCCGAAGGTCTGACTATGGCTCTCACAGGGGAATATGATGTAATTATTTTGGATATTATGCTGCCAAGTATTGACGGCTTGACTCTGCTTAAAACTCTTAGGTATAGCCAAAAAGATACCCGAGTATTGCTTTTATCCGCTAAAAGCGAACCAGAAGACCGAGTTAAAGGCTTGCTTAGTGGTGCTGACGACTATCTAACCAAACCCTTTTCATTCGAAGAACTCCACGCTCGTTTATTATCGTTGTTACGCAGAGGAACGCTACGTAAAGATATAGATAAAATTGAACTCGGTGGTTTAACGCTTGATATGCAGTTGAAAACGCTAAAATTCAACCAAAAATTCATAGATTTAACACCTAATGAATACAAGATAGTTGAATGCATATTTACTAACCAAAATACGATCGTTACACCAGAAAAGCTTAGTGAACATATTGCTGGGCAATATGATGCAGTATCAAAAAATTCTATCGAAGCCCATTTATCTTCAGCTAGAAAAAAAGCTAAAGTTGCAGGATGTGAATTACCAATTAAAACCAAACGTGGGTTTGGTTACTTGGTACACACATGAAAACCACATCGATACATCGAAAATTAGTCCGCTCTCTTTCCATTTCCATAACTTTAGTAACAATAGCAATTTTATTATTAACGGATATTGCAGTAGATAATTGGGTGCACTATGAGTTTAATCGAGCGACAGACAATAAAATAAACCTACTTACCACACTAGTGGATGAAGACTCAGAGGGTGTTGAGTTTGATTTCGCTGGTGAGTTTATGCCAGAGTTTGAAGGAGCTGGTGATCTCGAATATTATCAATTGTGGCGAAATAAAAAAATTTTTGAGCGTTCAGAAACCCTAGGACTATTTTCAACAACGTCATTCAATTATGAAGAATTGAAAATCGGAAAAAAAATATCAAAAGACATCATATTGCCGGATGGCAGGGATGGTCAGATCATTTATTACAAATTTTTACCACAAATAGATTCTGATGATAGAGTGGATTTTCAAGCTTATTTAGAAAAAACAACATCAAAACAAGAACCAATGTTAATCGCCTATGCGGTTTCCACGGAAAAGCTTAACTTTCTAATGTGGTTAATTGATATTAGTTTCTTAATCGCTGCTTTCGCCGTAGCGTTTATCGTAAGAACATTGGTTAAGACCACAGTTAACGCGGGACTCCAACCCTTAGAGGAGTTCTCACGTAACATAAAGAAGATTAGATTAGCTGAAAAAACAGCAGATGTTGAATTAACACATAAGGTCGAGGAATTAGTTCCTATACAGAATAGTATCAACACATTTATTACCGAAAATAGAAAATTATACTTAAAGGAAAAAAGATTAACATCAGACATTGCTCATGAATTAAAAACGCCTATCGCCGAACTGATCAACCTCGCGGAGGTCACACTTAGATTTCCTAATGATAAAGAGCTAACAGCGACATTCACGCCCAATGTTCTTGAGATAAGCCAGCGTTTAGAAAAAATAGTTGCCAATATTTTACTATTCCATCGTTATAGTAATGATAACTTTGAACAAAATGATGTATTTGATGTTTTACAGGTTCTCAATCGATTAGTGGTTCATTGCCCTAGAGTTAAATTGGTTTGCGAGCCAGAAACATTAGTAACAAGTAATTTGTTTGCTTTTGAAACTATCATGCAAAATCTACTAAAAAATGCCCATACGCACAGCCCAGTTGGCAGCAATATAAAGGTTGAATGCGTCGCTGAAAATAGTCTCTACATCAGCGTGACTAATCTTTGCTCAGAAATATTAAGTAAAGATGATTTAAATTTTATTTTTGAACCCCTATGGCAAAAAGATAACTCGAGAACAAGTACTCATAACTTTGGGCTAGGCTTATCAATCGTCAGCACCTTCATAAATGCATTAGGGGGGAGAATTGACGTTGATGTGGAGAATAATCATATAATATTTAAAATAGAGCTTCCTAATCTTCCCAGCCAATGAGCTAGATATTTTTTATAATAGATTCCAAGCCTATTTATACTTAAAGTCAGTAAAATAAAAATTCACGATTAAGTCTCCCACCCAATCTAATTATATTTCAATATTCAAGTACACCTCCCAATCATATCGATAACATTGGTAAAAACTAAGCAAAACTTCAGTAGAAATTCAGTTTGAAGTAAGGGGCACTTAAGAATAAAAAAATAGAATACAGACACTTAAACATGGTGCCTGTATGACCTCTAAAACTTATTTATTAATATTTTTAACAATGTATTATCAAAGCGCTTCTTCGGCACAATCCCAAGGTGTGTTAAACGAGTGTGATGAAACTAATAATGTAGATTTTTTAATTCACGATATTTTTAATCTAGATGATCCGAACAGCATATTTCTTCATCACTGGGCTAATTTTTTTCATATTAAGACTAAAGAAATAACGCTTCAAAATGAAAGCGCTTTTTTCCTTAGTAAATGTCAAGTTCAATCAGATGACATTGCAGAATTAGAACGACACCTTAGACAACAAAAGTATATTCGTGAAGCTATTGTAAGTCAGGATAAAAACGACCGTGTTAAAGTCGAAACTTGGGACAATTGGTCATTGATGCCCACCGTAGATTTTGGTCGAAAAGGAGGGGTTAACAAATATTCGATCGGTATAAAAGACAGAAATCTTTTCGGCCTAGGAATTGATTCTGAAGTTGAATACTTCAGTAATAACCAACGAACCGGTTATAAATTTGATACTAGTTTTCCGTTATTTTTAAATAAAAACATCACTGCTAGCGTTCGCTTAACCAGTAACGATGATGGTAATTCAGAAGCTATTTTCTTAAACAAAAATTTTGTTAGTTTTGATACAAAACAAGCATACAAAATTGGATTCGATAACTTCAGGCAGATTGATTCACAGTTTCAAAATGGTCTTACTGTAGCTGAATATAATCACGAAAAATCCCTTAAAACAATCCAATGGAAGTGGTTACTAAGTGACTCCAACACCACCACTTTTCGTTATGGAGTGGGATATACAACAGAAAAACATATATTTACAGATGTAATTCTCCCTAACTTTATCCAAACCAACTTTATACCACAGGATCGAGATTACAATTACCCATTTTTACTTGCTGAATATCTGCAAAAAGATTATCGAAAATTAACAAACTTCAACCTTATAAACCAAATCGAGGATTTCAACCTTGGTTGGCACATCTCAACTTTAATCGGTAGAGACTTTTCTAAAAACCATCAATCTCCGGACCTTATTTTCAGTCTGTCTGCGACAAAAGGATTTCAAGTATTCAATAGTGGATATCTATTTATAGATACTAAATACGAAGGTGAAAGTTATTCAGACAGAATAGGGAACGACAGATACTTATTAAGTTTTTCGACTGAATATTATCAAAAAATAAATGATAGCTGGGGAGCTTACTTCAAGAATATTAACGTATTTAGCAAAAATCAATTTCTAGACCGCCCTGTCGAGCTTGGTGACGATTCAGGTGTTAGGGGATATCCACTACAATATCAGCATGGTGAAAGAACCGCTCAATTTACCGCTGAAGTACGATACTACCCACATATTAATATTTACAAACTTTTTGAGTTAGGAGGCGCAGCATTCTTTGATGCTGGAAAAGCATTTGGTGACACTCAGATTCCTAATATTAATAAATCCCTACTCACATCTGTTGGCTTAGGAGCTAGATTTTATTCTACCCACTCAAGTGACGCTCAAGTAATTCATGTTGATTTAGTGAAGCCGATATCTACCGACGTCAACGTAAATGGCGTTGAGATACGCATTACCACAAAACATTCCTTCTAGAGAATCGCTATAATGCTCACATTAAAATCCCTACCAAAGATAAATCTGTCAGTAAATACCATTATATTTTTAACATCTGCATATATCGCGTTGTTTTTTAACATTCCATTTTACACAAAAGTTTTGACCGCCGTAACTTCAAACGATATATACAGTATATATTTTCTTATATCGGTTCCTATAGTTTTGTTTTGTATGACCATTATATTAAATTCTGTTTTTTCAACTAAATATCTATTAAAGCCATTTTTAATATTTACAATACTACTTTCTTCCATTTTATTTTACGCTACATTTCATTACGGAATTATATTTGATTATGGCATGGTACAAAATACTGTAGAGACGGACTCTGCTGAAGCATTTTCTTATTTTAATTTGTATTCCTTAATATTTTTTTTAGTACTTGGCTTATTTCCTTCAATATTGATATACAAAATAAAGGTGGTAAGAAAAACACTCGTGTCTGAGTTGCTTTCTCGTGCTCGTCTCATCACCAGTTGCTTAGTAATACTGAGTATATTAATTAGCTTTTTTTACGTTAATTTTGCCTCCGTAGGTAGAAATAATAGAGAACTTACTTCTTACCTTACTCCATTTAAGCTTTATGAAGCATCATTTAAGTATATGAAACGCTCACTAAACAATACTTCTCGTGAGTTTCGTTTGCTCGACATAAAGCCAACGTTCAAATTAGTAAATAGCAACCAAAAAGTTACAGTGATGGTATTAGGAGAAACGGCTCGAGCAAAAAATTTCGCTTTAAATGGCTATGAATCACCCACCAACGAACACACCAAGGGCACGAATATAATATCGTTTTCGAATGTTGCTTCTTGTGGCACCGCCACCGCAGTTTCCGTACCTTGCATGTTTTCACGATTGGATAAAGAAAATTACGATAAGCATGTTGCCGACTCCCAGCAAAATGTACTCGATATTATTAATCTTTCAGGCGTTGAAGTGGTGTGGATAGATAATAATAATGGTGGTTGCAAAGGCGTATGTAAACGAGTGGAATCCGTGTCAATAGATGTTGACGAATCGGATCCCCTTTGTGATGGCGAGTATTGCTTCGACCAAAAATTACTTGAGCCTCTAGACAACAAACTTAGAAATTTACACGCTGAAAATACGCTTATCGTACTCCATATGATTGGTTCTCATGGGCCAACCTACTTTAAACGTTATCCAAAACAACACCGTAAATTTATTCCTGACTGTCAACGTAGCGACATACAAAATTGTTCTAGCGCAGAACTTATAAACACTTATGACAATACAATTTTATATACAGATTTTATTTTAAAACAAATAATCGACCGATTAGAAGCACTATCCAGTAATAATGATATTGATTCGTCAATGTTATTTGTATCTGATCATGGTGAGTCCTTAGGTGAAAATGGCTTTTTCCTACATGGCTTACCATATGTATTTGCCCCGAAGGAACAAACTCATATCCCTATGCTTTATTGGCAAGCCCCTAACAATAATCAATTCGATATAACCTGCATTCAACATAAAGCCGAATCAGCGTTATCGCATGACAATTTTTTCGATACCTTGTTAGGAGTCACTGCGGTGAAAACAACAGCTTATATTCCACAAAAAGATGTTTTTAATACGTGTAAAACGAATCCTTTAGAACAACATGGAAACACCTCATATGCTGAATGATAGTCAAACTAATACCCTTTTCGACGCTAATGCAAAACCCCGAGGATTTAAGCGTATTTACTTAGCATCAAAAAATTCGCTTAGAGCATTAATTTGGCTATTCATAAACGAGTCTGCGTTTAGACAAGAATGCCTTGCCTTAGTAATCGCGATCCCTATTACTTTTTTATTAAACGTCTCTCTAATAGAGCAAACAATTTTAATCAGCGTCATACTCTTCGTTATATTATGCGAGATATTAAATACTGCTATAGAAGTCATTGTTGACAGAATAGGGCTGGAGATGAACACATTGTCTGGATTGGCAAAAGATCTTGGGTCAGCTGCGGTTACGGTAAGTATTTTACTTGCCCTTATAACCTGGGCGGTAATATGTATCTGAGTGATGAATTATTATGTAAAAAAAACGTGTTTTTAATTTTAATATTAGAGTTAGCAGATGAAGCATATATTTGAATTTAGTCATTCTACGTTGCGTTCTAAAATCTGCATATTTTCCATATTTATACCTGCATATTTTACGTTAACAGGTTGCGCTACTTATATTGAACAACCTTTACCGGAAAGACACATACCAGTAAATTTAGCGACGTTGGTCGACCAAGCCAATCACTCCCCGGCTTTCATGCCACACTTTATCAGCCTAGAAGACGGTCTATCCTTAGATGATATTGCGAGTTTGGCCCTTTTCAATAGTCCTATTTTAAAAGTCAATTATGAACAATATCGAGTTACACAAGCTTCCGCTTATAATTTAACGCTTCTACCCGATCCTCAGATAAGCGCATCTATGGACAACCCTCTCGGTAATTCATTAGGTGCAGTTAATGCTTGGTCAACCGGTATTGGATATGACTTGAATGCTCTCATTACCCACCAAAGTTTAGTTGATGTTGGTGATCGCCAAAGCAAACAAGCAAAATTAGTGTTGCTGTGGCAAGCATGGCAAGTCTCACTTCAAGCAAAAATATTATCTGTTGATTTATATTACACTCAGAAAAAACTGGCTCTAACGGCGGATATGATTGCGACATATGAGCGGCGTTACCAACAATCAAAAGCCGGTATGATAGAGGGCAATGTAACATTGGAAACGAATGCTACTGATTTATCCGTTTTGTTGGATGCTTACAGCCAATCGAGTCTTTTACAGCAAGAGTCCAATCAATATGCACACCAACTTCAACAACTGTTAGGAATAGACACAACATCACGTTTTCCCCTCATTGATTTCGATGTTCCACTTGAAATGAGTGCCGACGAAATAACATCATATCTATTGGATATTGATAAAGTCCGCCCAGATTTACTGGCTCTACAGGCAGGTTATGCTGCGCAAGAGGCAAATCTTCGTGCAGCTATTCTCGCTCAATTTCCAGCATTTAATTTAGGAATATCAACAAGCAAAGACACTGGTGATCTAAGAACAAACGGATTTAATATTGGCATTACTTTGCCATTATTTAATGGTAATAAAGGTAACATTTTAATTGCTCAAACTTCTCGTAAGCAATTAGCAGAAGAGTATCAGACTCGCTTACAGCAAGCCTATACAAACGTTAGTGAACTAATCCAATTAAATTCAATTCTCAGTGTTCAGCAAGCTCGATTTTCTGAAAATCTATCCACAATGGAAAACCTACTTTCAAATGCCGAAAAAGCCTATTCTCAGGGTGATTTAGCCCCCCTTCCTTTTATAACCGCAGAATCGACTTGGTTCGCGAAGAGATTAGAGTTATTCGATTTAAAACGCAGTAAATGGCGGACACAGCTTAGCTTATCGTTGCTGTTAATGCGGTCAAATGAAGCTGCTAAAGAGCAAGCCACAAAAATTAACTTTATTTACCAGCATTAAATTTTATTCTCATACTTAAGGCGAATTCAGTGACTTCAACAATACCGACTATTATCCTGTTTTTTTTAATCAGCAACCTATCCGCAATGGGGGCAGAACAACCTTCAGCAGCAGTCATGACGACCAACATTACCTCCGTTGATATGAATGAGCACGTTATAGCATATGGAATATTGCAACCTCGGCCGGATAAAGTACTAACGCTATCCTTATCATCCTCCGGAACTGTCGGTCAGGTATGGATACAAGCAGGGCAACGCGTCAAAAAGGGCGAACAGTTAGCTGAAATTATTCTCTCACCAGAAGCCAAGATGCAATACCTTCAAGCAACCAATGCAGTGGAATATGCTTTACAGCAATTAAAACGCAGTAAAAGAATGTTTGAGGAGAAGCTAGCGACTAAAGCAGACGTTGAAAATGCGACTAAAAACTTAAACGACAACCAAAGTACACTAAATGCGTTATTAGAAAGAAATAGTGATCAACCTCAAGAGATATTATTTTCACCAATTGACGGGATTGTTACCCAACTAAATTTGGTCCAAGGTCAACGAGTCCAACCCAATGACAATGCAATGTTAATAGCCTCTGAAAATCACATAGTGGCACGTGTTGGCATTGAACCCGAGGATATCAATCGAATTGAGCCGAATACAAGCGTAACAATCACGCCTGTTTTTGATGACAGTGTTCACGTTAACAGCAATATAACGGTGATCAACGCCATGGTAAATCCAAGTACGCGCTTAATTGATGCCTTGATTGATATTCCTATTTCCCACGCAAAAAATTTAGTGTTAGGCACGTCAATCGTTGCCAATTTTAACTTGGCAATTTATAAGTCTCTTGCGGTGCCTAATACTGCAATCTTAAATGATGCCAATGGCTACTTCATTTTTACGTTAAAAGATAAAATAGCCCATAAAATTTATATAAAAAAAGGGAGTGAGCAAAGCAATTTAATTGCAATATCAGGGGATATAAACGCAGGTGAAAAAGTTGTTATTCTCGGAAATTATATTCTTGAGGACGGTATGCTCACTAGGGACGCGAAATAATGGATTTGGCTCACTGGGCGGCGAAACATAGACGATCTATTTTGTTCCTTGTACTGCTACTGGCGTTGTCAGGTTTATTAGCAGCTAGCAAATTACCCGTAGCACTCTTTCCACATGTCGACTTTCCACGCGTTGTTGTGTCAGTGGAAGCTGGTGACCGACCTGCTGATCAAATGGCAATTATGGTAACCCGCAAAATTGAACAAACCGTTCGTTCTGTGCCTGGTGTGGTTAATTTGCGCTCCACAACGAGCCGAGGCAGCGCTGAAATTTCGATTAACTTTGCTTGGGGCGATGACATGGTATCAGCGATGTTATTAGTAGATTCCGCCCTGAATCAAATTCTTCCGGAACTCCCTCTGGGGACAAAATTCAGTGTCAGGCGAATGGATCCAACCGTGTTCCCTGTGACAGCCTACAGTTTAACATCTTCTACCGAATCACTTGTTGCGTTGCGAGATATTGGGGAATTTCAACTCATCCCATTACTGTCATCAATAAACGGTGTTGCTAAAGTCGTTGTAGTCGGAGGTGAAAAGACTGAATACCGAATTTTAATTTCTCCAGAGAAGCTCGCTGCGCTCACCTTAACGTTTGCAGATGTCGCACAGGTAATTACCGCCAGTAATACATTGCAAGCTGTGGGACGATTGGAAGAGCATTATAAGTTGTTTCTAATGCTCTCAGATACACGTATTCAGTCATTACAAACCTTAAAAGACACAGTTATAAGAAGTGGTGACGATGGTCTTGTTCGACTTAGCGATGTGGCCGAAATTGATGTAACAACATCACCGCAATGGACAAATGTTACTGCTGATGGGAAAAATGCTGTTTTATTCCAAATATATCAACAACCTGCCGGTAATTCAGTCCAGATCGTCGATGATATTAAAGGTAAAATTGCCAACTTTCGTGACAAGTTACCCAAAGATATTACTTTGTCTAATTGGTACGATCAGAGCGAACTTATAACCGAAGCGGGTAAAAGTGTTCGAGATGCAATTGCAATCGGAATTGTATTGGCAGCTTTAGTATTATTGGTGTTTTTACGCAGTGTGAAAATCACTTTAATTGCCATTGTTATCGTCCCTGCTGTACTGGCTACTACCGTTCTGCTATTAACACTACTCAACATGAGTTTTAATATTATGACGCTTGGTGGTATGGCCGCCGCTGTAGGTTTGATCGTCGATGATGCCATTGTCATGATTGAACACGTCGTCAGACGCTTACGTGAGAACAAAGGCAATACAGCGTTAACTGTACGTAAAGCTGCAATTGAATTTACTAAGCCATTAACTGGCTCTTCCGCTGCAACCGTTATCATTTTTGCACCACTAGCGTTTCTTTCTGGAGTAACGGGAGCATTCTTTAAAGCCCTTTCTATGACAATGGCAAGTAGCTTAGTTATTTCATTTTTGCTTGCTTGGCTCGCCGTGCCCCTAATTGCTGAGCACCTACTCACTCAAAAGGACGCAGAGAAAGAGGATAATGGGAAAATATTTAAGGCTATATTAAGCCTTTATAAAAAAATAATGAATAGGATGTTTTTAAAGCCTTGGCTAGTATTAGTTGGGGTATTGCCCATTATATTCGTCGGGTATTATTCATATCATCAAGTTGGTTCTGGTTTCATGCCCCAGATGGATGAAGGAGGTTTTATACTCGACTATGTCGCTCCTGCAAGTACATCGCTCGCCGAAACCGACAGGTTACTGCAACAAATTGAACAAATAATTCAACAGAATCCAAATGTGGATACTTATTCCCGCAGAACCGGCTTGCAGTTAGGAGGCGGATTAACTGAAGCAAACGAAGGCGATTTTTTTATTAGGTTAACAGGTTTTCCACGGCCTAATATTCAAGTCATTATGGATGACCTTCGTACCGATATTGAACTCAATGTTCCTGGGGTTGAAGTGGAAATGGCATTGTTAATGGAGGATTTAATCGGAGATTTAACCGCTGTACCTCAGCCCATAGAAATAAAATTGTATGGCGATGATCAGCAGGCTCTACTTAATACCGCACCAGAAATTGCGAGACTTATCAGCAATATAACCGGCGTTGTTGATATTAAAGATGGACTTGTTCCATCTGGAGATGCCATCAATATAACAGTAGATAGAGATAAAGCCGCCTTAGAAGGTGTTGACCCGCAGTATATTACACAACAACTCAATACTTGGTTCTCTGGTGATATAACGACTCAGGTACAACAAGGATTAAAACTGATTGATGTCCGTTTATGGATACCCGCCAAAAATAGAAGAAATATTGATTCAATCGAGAACATTTGGATACAAGCAAGCGATGGTCATCAATTTCCGTTAAAACGAATTGCGAAGGTCACATTAGCCACAGGTCAGGTGCAAATTAGTCGAGACAATCTGAAACGTATGGTTCCCGTTACTGCGAGGATTACGGGCAGAGACCTCGGTTCGACCATCGCTGAAATTAAATCCCAAATAACGCAATCAGGACTACTGACTAATGATCAATACTATGAACTCGGCGGATTATATAAGCAGCAACAAATTGCGTTCAAAGGACTTATACAAGTTTTCATTTCTGCCCTTGCTTTGGTTTTCTTACTGCTGCTTTTTTTATATGAAGATTTTGCTATTGCGATCGCGATTATTGTATCCCCTCTTTTAGCCATGCCCGCTGTATTTGTTGGTTTATGGCTTACAGGGATAGAACTTAACATTACTGCCATAATGGGTATGACCATGATATTAGGTATAGTAACGGAGGTTTCGATCTTCTACTTTTCTGAATATCAAGCGCTTTGCCAGCAAGGGCTGAAGCAACAAAATGCCTTATTAGACGCTGGATTGAATCGTTTACGGCCAATAACGATGACAACAGTTGCTGCTATTTTAGCATTACTTCCATTGGCGTTAGCTCTTGGGCAAGGTTCCGCTATGCAGCAGCCTCTCGCAATCGCTATCATAGCTGGATTACTGGTTCAGATACCCATCGTAACAATTGTGACGCCATTAATTTATCGCGCATTATCAACCGTATTGAAGAGACACTAGCGCTTCCAAACAACAAATTACTAACTATATTTCTGTATTTCACCGTGCTTACAATTTAATATGAAACATATTGAATTGTAAGCAAAAGTGTTCCATGTCACTTTCTGAATTAACGACTTATCAATGTTCGTCGTCTTCAACGAATAGACTTTTGGGTGTATACGTTTGGGCGATTACCGCTATCACTATTCTTCTTTCAGTATCATCAAGAGTTAATGCAAACCCCCAAAACAAATTAACTCAATTTTTTGTGGTAGAGCCGAGAACCCTAGAGGTTAACGAAAACGTACTTTCTTTTGAATATTCCACTGATAAAGACGCGATTAATTTCAAGATCAAAATAATCAAACCTGAAGAGTATGTGTACCGCGCTCAAGAAAATGACAATGTATTCGAAAATGAGCATATTCGTATATATATTATCCCAAACTCAAACTCTCGAAACGCCTATGTATTTGGTATCAACCATCAGAATGTATATTTTGATGGTATTTATAACGATAGCGCGGGCCTTACACTTGATTGGGATGGTCAATGGGATTACCAAGTTCAAACAAGTGAAAATCATTGGGAAGTGACGGGAAAAATACCCTGGCGAAACTTTCCGTTCAAATCACACAGTAGTCTTCAGAGAGTCCAATTTCTCGTCAGTAAACACGGTAATAATGCTCAGAAAATAATTTCTAGTGCTCCATCATATACAAATTACACCAGTTTTTTTGACAACTTAAAAAGCATCGATGTCAAAATACCAAAAATATCCAATGTGGAGATATTCCCATATTATTCTTTGAATCACTCACTATTAATCGACAAGACGCAACATAATTTTGGTGGGGATATCTTTTGGCAACGCAGTCAAAATGAGTATATCGATATAACGATTCATCCCGATTTTGGTCAAGTTGAATCAAACGAATTGGTAGTCAACTTCTCTGCAATAGAACAGTTTTTCAATGAGCAAAGACCTTTTTTCACTCGAAATCAAACACTGTTTGATGTCAGTGGTTCCGAAAGCTTATTTTTAGTTCACACCCCTAGAATAGGCGGAGCGTCGGTGTATGAAGATGTCGAATCTCGTGACATTATTGCAGCGACCAGATATAGCATATCTGGCAACGATGCCTCTTATTCCATATTACTCGCATCTGAAGAAAATAATGACATTGCTTTTGGAAGGGATTTTGCTGCTACCAGAGCAAAATTTAATACTGATTCAGGCACTTTGGGATTAAGTGCCAATTTCGTCAATACGCCTAGTTTAAACCGACAATCGAAAGTGCTAGGTGTAGATTATTTCCTTTCGATATCTGATAATTTCGAAATCAGTTTAGGAGGTGTTGAATCATTGGTTCAACACTCAAACGATACAAACGGTTACGGGTTTTGGCTACAAAGTAGTTATGAAAAAAATGACGTACACCTTCATGAATTCAACTTTTTTGTGTACGAACCAAGTCTTGATATTAACGATATAGGCTATGTCAAGCGAGTCAATAGAAAGCAATTGGAGTATGAATATTCCTTTTTAATTCCGAAAATAAACTCTTCATTTATTAAAAATATGATAATTAGTACCGAAATTGAAGCCAAAACAAATTTTGATAATGAAAACCTCCCATTTCAACTGGGCCTATCATCACAACTGTCAATTGAAAATGATGCTTCTATAGAGCTGGGTTTTGAATGGTTAACTGCTGGTAAAGACGACAACTTGACTCGTGATTATTATTCAACGTTACTCGATCGTAGTTGGAGTGCTGAAGTTGTCTATGAGTCTAAAGAGTACGAATTTGGACAATTTGAAGGCGAATTAGTATTTGGTTTGGAAAATTGGTCAGGTCAATTTCATGTGGTCGAACTAGCGCTAAAAACAAATATTTTTGATGAAATTTATTCAGAAATAGCTCTCAGCCAGTATCAATCTGAAAGTTGGCTTAACTGGGCGGAGGAAAATTTTGTTGACGAATTTAAATTCGATGAGATAGCGCTAGATCTTCGAATGAACTATCGTTTTTTAGAATCGCATGAAGTGCGGCTGAGATTTGAATTAGTCGCAGGTGACGCGGTGGGGATAAGCAATAATCTGATTGACCGAACGGGTCATAGACAAGCTTTAAATAAGCCTGATAATTTCGCATTTTCTGAAGCTGCATTCCAATTTCGCTATAAATACTCGTTAACCAAGCTCACAGCCATATTTTTTAGTTACACATTTGGAGGTGAGTTTGAAGATGAGGAAAATACATATTCTCGCAGTCGCTTATTTTCTAACGCTATCAAGCAAAAAAACAACCATAGTATATTTTTTAAAACACGTTTCACACTTTGATAATAACATTCCATTCAAATTATCACCGTCTAGAGAGCAATCTGCCCAAAACCAATCAATCATTATACCTAGTTTAAGTTTCTCTTAATCCTATTCCGTTAAAATCTATATTTAAGGCTGCTTTGGGCCTAGATAAATGCGCAAAATCTATTAAGGATTAGAATGAATTTTAAGATACAGGCAATAAGACTAACGTTGGCTGCGGTTTTATGTTGCATATCAATGTTTGCTAATGCAGTAAAAGGCAACGTCGAAAAATCTGGGGACATAGGCTTACTCGCTTTGCCCCTGTTAGCTTATAGCTCTACGTTTTATTTAGAAGATGAGCAAGGTCGCAACGAATTCTATAAATCGATTTTAAGTACGGCACTAGTCACTCAATTGCTCAAAATCACTGTCCGTAAAAAAAGACCAATTGAAGACTCATACACCTCATTTCCATCTGGTCATGCAGCGATTGCATTTCAAAGCGCTACCTTTATAGAGCAGCGTTATGGCTG
>TARA_R110001632_G_scaffold1100_6_pt1 | contig 15139 bp, 10 predicted proteins | sample TARA_R110001632 | Tara Oceans TARA_R110001632 (sample SAMEA4398266) | marine metagenome | biome: Polar Biome; feature: [SRF] surface water layer (ENVO:00010504); material: water (ENVO:00002006), including particulate matter (ENVO:01000060) such as... | depth 5 m
GTTATGGATATTTCAGATTCTAAAGAGGGACAATTAAGCTTATTTAAACAAGAAACAACAGAACCTCAGTACTATGAAGGAAATATTACACCTGAAAAAGATACTATATTTGTATTTGGAAGTAATCCAATAGGGGTCAATGGCAATCCTAAAAAGTATCCTAACATGTCTGCTTCAGTAGCAACAACTCAATTTGGTGTAAAACAAGGTGAGATAATGGATAATAGATTATCTGACTCCGGTGATGCATATGGTTTAGTTACTGTTAAAGGACCTGGTCAACAAAAAAGTTTAACTCATTCTGAAATTTCTACCAACATTGCAAAAATGTACCAAGTGGCTAGAGAAAATCCAACTAAAAAGTTTAAAGTAGCATATAGAAAAGGTAGAAACAATAACGGATATACTACCAAAGAAATGATTAGGATGTTTAATGACGGATCATATATACAAAGATTAGATGCACAAGGTGATGTAGAAGAAGTTCTTGAAATTCCTAGTAATGTTATATTCAGTAAAGAATATTATGATCAAGGTAATTTTAATTTTGAAGCCCCTAAACAAACACCTAGTCAAGAAGCAATAACTGGCACTGTCAACAGTACTGAGTATGAAGCTTTACTATACTCAACTGGTGATTTAGAAAGATCTCAACTAAAAAATACACTTGAAAATCATCCAGATAAGTCATTTGTATATAACGGTTCATTAAAAGCAGAAGCTCCTCTTACAGGTAGAAAAAACAGTGAAAAGCTACATGGTTTAGCTAAGAATGCAATTGGTATAACTACTAAGATGAGTTATAGCATGGAAGCTGGTAAGGTTAGATCAGATGAAGTAAGGGATGTAGATGGTAAAATTAATCCAGAAGTTAAAGAATCTATTGATGCCAATATAAAAAATATTAGAGAACATGTTGCACAAGGTCAAACATTAGCTTTTGATAGAGCTGGTTATGGACAAGATATGATTGTAACTCAACAAAACGGTAATCAAAATGCTCCTCAAACTTTTGTATATTTGTCTGAACAGCTTTACAAAAACTTTGGATATGTAAACCCTGGATATTTAAATAACAGTCTTAATAATGCTACTGTTAAAGAATCAGTTGCTAGACTGCAAGAGAATCAGAATATAACTGATAAAGAAATAAATAGAACTATAGATAATTACTCTGATAAAGATGTAATAGAGTTCATGAAAAACTGTATATAAAATGGCAAGTTGTCCTAACATTAATTTAGCTGAGTGGAAAGCACTTGAATCAGCTGTTGGTAAGTTTGAAGCTTACAAAGACTATATGGAAACTAATGGAGAGATTAGAGATTCACAAGTAGTTATTGATAAGATACAGCTAAGAGATGCTGCTAGAGTAGAAGATACTGCTAGGGTACAAGATGTCACTAGGGAAGAAGATATGATTAGAGAAGATGACCCTAATCAGTTTAGTTCTCAACCTTCCATTGCTGAATTAGCAAACAAAACTATTAATGATACATTACAACCTTTATCACTAGACTCACTTAAAAGAACAAGAGCCGGTGAACTTGCTGATAAGATGAGCCGTGCATTAGGTGTTGACTACAGTTATGTTACACCTGAGCAAGCAAAAGATATTACTAAGAATGCACAGAACCCATGGAGTGGACAACCTGCTTTCTTTTTTGGTGGACGTGTATATCTACTAGAAGGTAGACTAAGTACAGAGAATGTATTCCATGAATTTTCACACCCAGTAGTAAGGCATTTATCTAAAGAGAACACTGAAGTATTTAATAAGCTATACAATGAGGTAATGGCTACAGACCAAGGTATTGATATTCTGGCGCAGGTTAAACGGGAATACCCGTTCCTTACAGAAGTAAATGATTTTGTCAAAGAAGAAGTAATAGTAAAAGCACTTACAGAGTCCGGTAAGAATAAGATAAATAAGATAAAGAACAAGAGTGGTTTTGCAAAGGCAATAGCTAATATAATGTATGCTATAAGACAAGCAATGAGAAAGGTGTTTGGTAAGGAGATATCTATATCTAAATTGAATGAAAATACTACGGTGGATCAACTTGCGGACATACTGAGTGAAGGTGGTACGATGATAGTAAACACGCAATTGGTGTCACAAGAAGACATAGTTGCTTACAACAGAGAGAACTTTGAAGCTATATCAGAAAGTTTAGATACAATGAATCAAAAGGATTTACAGGATCTAACCAATACTTTTTATGATACTATATCACGTCATCTAAATGCTCTTTATAACAATGGTAATTACAATGAGTTAATAGATATACTTAAGGATGATTACTTACGTGGAGACTTACAAGAGATGAAGTCTAACTTGGGTAAGTATCAAACAAACATAAAGCGTGCAACAGAAAGTTTTCTTGAAGACGTAGCTGAAACTAAAGGTAGGTCACAGGCTATGACTGAAACTCTTTTGCGTTTAGATAGTGTTCTAGGTAAAATGTATGAGCATATGCAGGATATACAGAAAGAGCGTAGTACTCAAGAAGGTATGAACAAAGCATATTACTATAATGCATTTATTAAACATTATGATGGGCTGATTGAACAGCTTGATAAATCTATGCGTACCAACCGTGTACCAAATGATTCTCCTATAAGACAAGTGGTATCTAGTATAAAAGGTAACTTAGATAATACTAAAGATATTATAAAAGAATTACAAGCAGATGGTTCACGTGATGCATTGTTTGATCAGCTAGAACCTCTCCAAAGAAGTGTATCAACAAGGTATGAAGAGATACTTTCTAATCTAAGAAAAAAGAATGCTCCTCAAGAAAGAATAGATAAGGTATATAAAGAGTACCATGGTATGACTGAAGCTGAGTATAAACGTTTTAAAGATTTAGTTGCAGATAAAAAAGAAAAGACGCTTAGTACTAATGAAACACAAGAGCTTGCAAGACTTACTCAACTAAGTAGAGAAGGTTTATCTATAAGCAAAGAGAAGATTGAGGCTTTATTAAAAGGTGAAGCTGGAGATGCCAATTGGTTTAATAGTTATTTAGAGGGTTACCTTTATAATAATGATCCTGTTGTAGGTGGTCTAGCACTTTATACAAAGAATAAACTTACTGAAGTAATGGTTAAAGCTCAAGCTAAGTATAATGCTTTTGCTGAAGAGTTAGCTGAACCATTAAAAGCTGCAGGGTTTAATCCTTCTGCATTAGGACGTTTAGGTGAGCGTACTACATTTGAAGATACAATTGCATATGTAAATCCTAAGACAGGATTAATAGAAGAGAAAAAAGTACATACTTTTTTAAATCAATTTAAAAATTATAGATATGATGCTAAAGTTTTTAGACAAGCAGTAGAAGATACTCATGAAGAATATCAAAGGAATAACACTGAAGAAACCTATAATGCATTTGTAAAAGCAGTAGAAGCACAAAAGAAATTTTTAAGAGATTACTTTCATCAAGAATACACTGATGAGTTTTATGAAAAAGATGAGCTTCTTAGTCAAGATGAAATTGGTAAGAAAGCTGCATATATGAGAGGTGAGTTATTTGACCGTATGCGTATGCTTACACAGTCTAACAAATCTCAGCTAGATGATATATCTAAACAAGATGAAATAGATCTCCTATGGAGAGAATATGCTCAAATGCATTCTAGGACATATGAGAATGGAATGGAAAAGACTGGTGAGGATGCTTTAATTGCAGAACGTCTTAGAGAATTTAGAGAAGCATCACGTGACTTTTATGAATGGAAGATTAGAAAAGGTGTATTTGAAAACCAATACTTTAACTTTTTACAAGAATTAAAAAGTAAAGGATTGAAAGAAGGTGATAGAGAATGGGATGCGGCAATTGCTAACTGGAAAAAATCTAACACTAGAGTAGCTATAAAAGATGATTACTATACACAACGTGACAGTATTCTAAATGATATAGATGAAATTTTAAGTAAGTTACCATCTAGTGAAAAACAAGAATTAGATCAATCTGCTGTATGGCAAGAAATACTAGAACTAACAGCTGGTATAAAAGATCAAGATAATCAAGTAAATGGTACTGAGATGTCTGAAGGTTCTATTGCTAAAGTAAAACTCTTACAAGAAAAGCTTGAAAAAATAAGAGAGAATACTTATCAACGTTCCGGATTAACTAAAAAAGAAGAAGGTATAAGAAACTTTTTATATGGTAAATTAAAAGATAAGACTGCTACTGCTGAAGAAAAAAAACAATTAAATGTACTTAATAATAAAGCTAAAAATTTAGGATTAGGTACAACTGATATTGCTAGACTAAATAAGTTATACCAAGAGTTAGCTGCAATGAGTAGTAAAGAAGCTACTAGCTATTATGTTGATCAAGCTAATGCTATACTTGGTAACATAGATCTTTCAGGCACTAAGTTTATGAAAGACTATAAGAGTTCTAACATTGATAAAACATCTGCTAACTGGCTACTTAATAATGAAGTAGTTCAAGAACTAAAAGCATTAAGTCCTGAATTTAAAGAATGGCATGAAAGAAATCACTTACCTAAAGAAAAATATAATTCTGATACAAAACAGATGGAACCTGTTTTTGAAAGACTTTATGTTTGGAATGTAACTAAACCTAGTGATCCATCAATGATGGAAAGTTATGACATAAAGAATGAATTAGGTGAAGTAGTAGACACTGTTCAAGGTGTTCCTAATTTAAAATTTTATACAAGAGAAGTAAAATCAGAATATAAAACTAGATCTATAGTAGGTGTTACTAAAGATAACCAAGGACAATGGTTACCTAAAACTTTAGAACAAGGTGCTGTAGATGGTAAATATATTAATGAGCGTTATAATGAATTAAAAAATAGTACTGACCCAGAACAACAAGCTTTGTTTAGAGTATTAGAGATTATGAAAAAATACCACTTGCAGAATCAAGAAGGTTTATCATACTCTAATAGACTGGGTTATGATGTACCACGTTATAGAAAAGAAAGCTTAGAGCTTCTAAGAACTGTAGCTAAAAGTCCTACTGCTTCTGCTGGTAAAAAACTAACTGGTCTTACTGTTTTAATGAAGCGTGTTCAAGATTTCTTTATAACTACACAAGATCAAGCTGAAGATGGTATGTCTTATAATAGTGACTTTAACTTAGTTAGAGCAGATATGTTTGACAATGAGATGACTGATATTCCAATTTCTGGTCTTTATGATATTGATCCAGATGACGTTACTATGGATGTTACTACTAGCTTGAATAGATATATGCTTTCTGGTGAAAGACAAAAGCAGTTAGTAGAAATGTCACCTGTAGTAAGGGCTATTCAAAATACTGTTAATCATGAAGACAACGCTATTGATGATATCAACCGTGTACATAAACAAAACTTTGTTGCTAGAAATATAACTAAGTACTTACCTAAGAAGGATAATGTTAGGAAAGCTGCTGTTAATAACTGGGTTGAAAAACATTTTGAAGGAGAGACACAAAAAGGTTTTGGAGCAGATCAGGCATTCCTTAATAACTTTGCAAATCTTATGTTTAAAAGAGCATCCTTCTCTTTCTTTGCATTAAACATTCCATCAGCAATTAAGAACTCATTAGGTATGAAGTTTCAAGAAATGATTGAAGCATCTGGTGGTAGATATGTAGATCATGTGTCTTTACAGAAAGGTAATGCTTGGTCATATAAAGCTATGGGTGAATTAAGTTTTACTGGACAATTGTATACACGTAAAGCAAAATCACATGACTTACAATTAATTGAAGTCTTTGATCCAGTACAAGATAGATTTCAAGATCAGTTTGGTGAAGGTATTTCTAGAACTTTATCTAAAGATGCAGCCGGAATGAGTTGGTTGTATTCTTTTAGAAAGTGGGTAGAAATACAAGCTACCTTGCAACTGTTTGGAGGTATGATGTATAAAAAAGAAATTATGCAAACAATGCCTGACGGATCAAAAAAACCAATGGCATATATTAAAGCTTTTGAAACTATAGATGGACAAATACAACTTAAGAAAGGTATTGATGTACGTTATGGTTTAAAGAGTGTTAATCATGTTGTAAAAGAAGGTGACACTGTTGAAAGCATTGCAGCTCAATATAATATACCTATAGATGAAGTAGAGCAAGTTACAGGATTATCTTCTGAAACTATTGCATCTAGTTTAGAAGCTGCAGAAGATATAGAGTTTGATAGACAGTATGATATAGATGATGTAGATTTAGAATCTATTGAAGATCCTGATTTAAAAACTAAAGCTTTAGATCAGATAGCAGCTATCAATAATAAGTATGATAAATTATTAGACTCACGTTCTACTATTAAAATTGATAACACTGAATTTAAGTTTATGAAAAACAGAATTCAACAAGTTAACAATAACATGGGTGGTGCATATGCAAAATTTGATCAACCAGAAGCTCAAAGGTATTTAGCATTTAGATGGATATCTTACTTAAGAAGATACTTTACTGCAATGGCTGTAAACAGATGGGGATATAGTGGTAGGTTAGGAGATGCACGTCCTAGATTAAATCCAGGTGCTGGTGATTTTCAAAAAGGTTTTTATATTCAGTTCATGCAAACAATAATTGACACTGTTAAAAGTGGAGGTTCAAATTTACAGTATGCTACTAAAGAAGAAAAACAAGCAGCATTAAAATTTATGTCTGAAGTAGTATTCCTTATGGCTACTACTGCAGCAATGGGTCTATTCTTTGGATGGGATCCAGAAGATGATGAAAGAATGGAAAAGCTTAGAGCTTTGTCTGGTTCTATGGACACACCTTTTAGTTCAGATGCAGATGGAAGATCTGAATTTAGTGGGATGGGTTTTATGGAATTACATACTTTACATATGCTTATGCAAGTACGTGCTGAGAATGAGCAGTTCAATTTGTTAACAGGTGGTATTAAACCTTATACTAGTTTATTAGATTGGAAATCTGTAGCAGCATCTCCAACTCTAGAGGCATATGGAACTATATGGTCTGACTTAAAAGGTATGTATACAGGAGATGAAAAAGCATATTACAGTAGAGATATTGGTCCATATGATTGGCAAAAGAAAGGTCAATCTAAGTTTTATAATCACTTTATGAAAACGTTTGGTGTTACCGGAAGCAGCATTGATCCTGCATTGGCTATTAAAAACTTCCAATCATTCTACGTAAGAAGTAATAGGTAATAAAAAAACCCTTGATAATTCAAGGGTTTAATTGTTTTAAAGACATTTAACTGTTTGTCATTGGTAATGGGCTTTAACCATATTTAGCTTCACTCTCCCAAAGGTCTTTAAAACGTTATGAACCACAACCTACACAATCTATTTTAGTGTCTACTGGTTTTGTTCCTGATACCTTCATTTCAAGATTATGAATTTGGTCACGGATTTCCATGTCTATCATCATATCTCCTGTTAGATTTTTTTTAAGTTTAGCTATTTTATTAATTAAGTCCTCCATATTATACTGGTACTTTCTTAGCAACTAAGAATACTTCATCAGCTGCAATATCTCCTACATTAGCAATAGATTTAATATCAGATACTAGTTCTCTTTCTTTTACTGGACCTTCAAGGAAGTTATCATTAGTACCTTCTAATGTAGAAACTCTTCTTGCTAATGAATTAATGTGTGCCATTTTTGCTAATGCGCCATCTCCTACTTCTCTATAAAGTAATTTAAAAGAAAGATCTTTAAGATCTTCTACTCTTTCTTGAGAAGCTCTCCTTAAAGTATCTTCTTTCACTTGTTTGTTAAATTCTCTTCTTAACTCTGTAAGAGCTTCTTGTTGCTCTTCTGGTGTTCTTTTTGCAATTGGTGTTGCCATAATATTTTTCTTTAATTATAATTAATGTGTACTATATAATATAATAAAAATTATTGATTTTATTATTATGGTTTAGAAAAAAAAGGGTAAATAAATTACCCTCTTTTCTTTTACGTTTTTCTTAAAAGATCTCTACCTATATAATCATATAATCCGTTTTTACTAAAGTCATCTCCAATAAATCCGTAACAACTATCAATTATATTTTTATCTTCATCTATTAATTGAAAGCCGTACACATTACCTTGTAAGTAATCATTGTATTCTGTTACTTCATTTTCCACATACTTATCAAGTCTATTTATATAATCTTGCCATGTTTCTGAATCTTCCATATTACAACCTATGTTATCAATATGATTTTGTGATATCCATACGTAACCAATTTGACCACTATCCCATCTACACGAAAAAGGTGAAGTGCTTATAGCAATACCACCGTGATCATACATATGTAACTCTTTTATAATTAAAGGTCTTTCATTTTTTACTATAATATGTTTTAAAGAATCCCATCCTCCGTACTCATCTTTGTTATAACCATGATTATCTCCTAAGTTATACCCATTATGAAAACATAACATAGTAGAAAAGGTATCATCTTGTCTAGGATTATGCGGATCTTCATCTCTTACTATGTGTATTACCTTTTGATCTTCCAGATCTATCTCTTTTATTATCTCCATTATTTTTTAATTTTATTTCATTTATATATATAATATATTTTTCTAATGCGTGAGGATCATTCTGTAATCCGTTTTCCTGTACCCATTGTACAGCACTTCCCATCTTACTCATCTTATTTGTTTCTATTAATATTAAATGTATAGAGGAGCCATACGACTCCTCATAACATCAATCTAGTATACTCTTAGACCATTAAGAGTTCACTGCTGACTTAGGCAATACTAACGATTCACCTGAAGTCAAATTCACTATATAGTCTTCACCTGATACTTCTACATTAAAATCAATATCTTCTGAATTGAATATTTCTGATACTGTTGTAGATATAGATTCCATTTCTTCTACTGTGAGATCTTGTTTTACTACTTCATCTTCCAATTCTAGAGAAGCTACTTCTACTTCCTCATCTTCACTCTCCTCAGTATCTAAATCAAAAGACACATTGGTACTAGGGATTTCAGGCGTTACAGGTTCTTCTGCTTCTACTACATGAAGCCTTACATGCTCTCCAACCGTTCCTGCTTCTTTACACTTTTCAAGAGTTAAAGGCTTCAAAGCTAAAAGGTCATCTATAATATCAGTTACTTCTAGATATTCTCCTTCAGTGTCATCTGATTCATAAAAGATTATGTCCCCAATAACTGCATCAGGAAACTCATCTAATGGTATGTATAGTATATTACCTTCAACTTTTGCTTCCTCCATTACTTCTCCCGGAAGCTGCTGTAGGTCCCGTGTATCTGTATTTTCTACAATTGTATCTAATAGTTCATCACCACTAGATACTATTTCTGTTTTAACTTCTACGTCTGCAGGTGGGCATGAATTAAAATCATCAAAACCCAACGGTAAAAGTATTTCATCATCACTAGTATTACTCATAGTATCACCATTAGGAATATCTTGTATCTGAGGTGAGTTCAGGTCATACATCAAATCTTCATGGTCATCAATAGTTGTATTATCAAATCCTTCTTGATACTCATCTAACTTGTATTGATTAGTAATATAGAAATGAATAGCAGACTGATTGTTCATCCATACTTTTGGATTTGATTGTTTCAATGCATGTAGTATATGATTGTAACATGTCCATAAGTTATCTTTTCCTAGACTATAATTATACGAAGGCTTATGATATTCTTGTGTAGCAATACTTACCATATCTTTTGACATGAAACCATTGATATAGAATATACCTAACAAAGCACCAAACTCATTCTTAGTAATGGTGTGTGTTTTCATAGAGTCTTTAGTAAGTCTTAAGTCTTCATAATACTCTTTAGCATCTGCCATTTGTTCTCCAATCTTTGCATTGGTTTCTTGATCAGCAGTGCCTGTATGTTTTCTATTCCAATTACCTAATGCACCAATCATAAATGATTCACTTTCTTTTACATATGCACCAAAGGTTGCACCAAACTTTATGGTTTTGTTATACGAGTTTACAAAGCTATATGATAACTGTAATTCAGGATCATTATTGTAATCAAGTATAAACTTACCTACTGCTTGTTGAGCATCTTTTGTACATTTATACAATTCATTGGCAATTCCAAAACTATTCTGTTGTAGATGTGCATTGATTGCATTTATAATAAAACTGTGAGATATCACAGTATAACTTTTTGTTGCACTTGGCAACGGTGCGTTTAGCAGAACTGATCTGCTAACGCTTCCTAATTTTCTAGGCATAATTAATTAATTTAAAATAAACTTAGTTGTGTATTATATAGATCAGGGGATATAGATTTTATTTCTCTGTTGATTTTATCTAAATAGTATTGATAGTTTATATCATACTCTTCCCAATCTTTTTCTTCATAGTAGTTGAATACTTCTTGTAACCAACGTCCTGACTCTACTTGAATCTTTCTGCCGTCTTCAATATTATTCTTTACAATTTTAGAACCTTTGTTTGATATATAATATCTTAAAGTCTTTTGTAATTCTTCTTCTACTATCTGTTCATCTTTAATAGATGTTTCTATAAATTTCCATTTACCTCTGATTTTTGTTTGTGCACAATAATCAAAGATGTCCCGGTTAGTTTTAATATAGTCTTCTGGCATAACACCATTAACAAAGTATTCATATAGTGCTTTGTTTACCACCATACAACTACTATTTTTATGAAGAGCTTTCTCTTGTTCAAACCTGCCTTTACATTTGGTCTTACCATTTTTGAATATACCAATATAGTTATTTACATCAGGAACAATTAGTTTTTGATATTCATCATGCTCTAATTGCAATTGTGTTATATCTTCCCACTCTTTACAAATTTGCATATACTGCTCCGTGTATTGTTTAGGAATCATCATCTCAACTCCATCAGTATTAGACATGATTGGAACACATCCTGGTATCTTTTCTGCTAACTCTACATACAACATCATCAGACTTAACTGACCATTGATTGTAACTTTCATAGTTAGTTCAGGATCATACAGGAAACTATTCTCATCATTGCTTAAACCATACGTACTATTTAGTACAATCTTATAGACATAGTTTCTAGGATCAGATTTAGGTATCTTCTTTCTTTCATTAAAGAACCATTCATACTGTTGACAAAACTCCCGCTTTGGTAAGTGTGCCGGTGACCATCCATTTCTAATAACTAAGTTGGGATAATAACTAACAACATCACTACTTAATATAGTCATGTATTCATCAGATTCATATATACCTTTCTTAGCACCGTGGACACCACCTAAACCAAAATCTGTTTTAACACCTCTGTAATTTACAGAAAACTTAAATGCACCTTTGGTATTATTACCATCTACAATTAAATTTTTAAAGCTGCTTAACAAATCTTCAAACTCTTTTACTCCATTAAAATTTATATAAGGAAGTAATATGTCTTTAACATGTATTTGTTCTCTGTATGTTCTAAGCTGTTTAAGTTCATACTTAGGTATACCTGTGGCTTTTTCTAAAAAGTATAAGAACAATTCTTTAGAGATCCTTGGTTCTGATGCACTGTACAATGGAATATTATATTCTTCAGTAAGATTATGCCTGAGCATTATTTCCTTAGAACATAATTCCATAATTTTTTTTGTACTGGACACATCATTACGACAATATGATGCAATCATTTTTAATTGCTCTACTGTCTCTATTCTAGTAGTATGATGTATAGGCATGTCTTGCACGTTATCCCATCTCATACCACACTGTATCCACTTTAAACTAGATCTCTTAGCTGGGTTATCCCAGTGATTAAGTTTAAATATATCTATTTGCTTTATAGACATCTTCTTTTCAGAAAATTCTTGCCATTCATTATTAGAACTTCTGTTGATACAGTCTTGGGCTTTAGAATATAGTGTTAACGCTATTGCTTCACCATCTTCTAAGTAACGAAGTTCTTTCTTATTTTGTATGATGAACTGTGTTATCTGCGCATCAAAAGCTAAACCATTGAATGATATATGCCATTCATTATTATCTGCATTTGTTTTAAAAAACTCTAGTAATTTTTCTAAATCATTACGTAATTTACCTATGGTGAACACATGTGTCTCATCTGTCTTGTAGTGTGTAAACACACCCAAGAAACAATTCACATTTGTTTCATAATCCATTACCCAATGAGTCATACTAATTTTTTCTAAACCGTACTTCATGTCTAATTTCAGTACCCAGGTCAGCATCATTTCTTAGACGCACATCATGGCACATTTTGTAAACTGCTTTACCTAGTCTGTAATAATATAGTATCTTTTTCATCTTAATTATTTTAGACAAAAAAGAGGGGACAATGCCCCCTCTAATCTGTTGTTTGTATTTAACTAGGCTTTTAATTCTCTACCATCTTCAGTAATAAGAGAAGGCTTTTCTTTTCCTATGATTGGTTCTGTTTCTATATCTCTAAGAAATCTAGAATAGTTATAATCACTAAAGTTTACAGCAAACATTTTCATAAAAGCTTCTTGCTCTTTATGATCTACTACATAGTATTCATGCAATACATTGAGAGTAGTACGTTGTTCTTTGTAACTCTTACCATTTGCTCTTGGTTTCTTAACAGGTATAGCATCACCTGCTTCATCAAGTCTTGGTACATTTTGAAAGTTCTCTTTAGTTCCTTTACCAATAACTACTAATAATGTAGTTGAAGGATCATAAATTACTTCACTGTAAGGACAATCATTTGTTAAAGGTATCATTTTAAATGTGTCTTTATCACCCCAATAACTGGTAATAAGTAACATGTTTTTTCCGTATGTGGACATATGTTGGTTGTTATTAATTATTAAATAGATTGCAAGTTAAGAACTTTTTGGGAGATAATTAACTTTTCTTTTTTTAGATCAGGCAGTGAACATAGTTCACCCACCTCTTTTAGTAAACTGGTAGGTACACCTAGCACTGTACCATACATATTAAAATATCTAACTGGATATAGATAACTCATTATGTATGAATGGTGCTTTTTATGATTCTTAAAAAAATATATTATTTTATTTTTATAATCATCATCAACTTGTGAATACTTACCTTTTACAATTTTTTGAAATTCAGATTTATGTTTAGACAAATCAAATACAAATGCTCCTGTATTATCTTCTAACTCAAAGAATGTTTCAAAATATTTATTATTCTGAATGTTTTCTTCAAAGTTTTTAAACTCTAAATCTTCGCGTAAATGATAAACAATTATTAATTTGTTATCATCTAAAGTGTATACATTGTCCCAACTCATATAAGTTTCTTTTGGTGTAACACTTGTTCCTCTTTTAATACCTAGTATTGGATAAAGAAACAGTCTACTCTTTTGAATATAGTTGGGATATATGGAAGATATTGTCATATGTTATTATGTTATTAAAGTTCTACATTTCCTTTTGCATAATTAGTAGGCAGAGTAAAATCTTTATTGTTAATATGATACTCTATATCTTCTAAAAGCATCTTGAAGTTTTCTTCCCACTTTTTAATAGTGGGCTCTGAAACTTTAAATGCATACAGTTGATCATACCTATCAAACACAATAAAACGAAATTCTATATTCCATTCTTTATAATTTACTTTAACCTTCTCTTCTAAAAAGTTACGAATAAGTTTTAAATATACAATGGCTTGTAACCAATAATTCCAATATTCTACAGCGTCTGTAAATTGGTTTAACGGTTTAGATGATGTTTTAAAATCATTAATTCTTACTGTCTTAGTAGGAACATCAATAACAAAATTATCTACTATACCTTTATAACCCCATGCGCCATATCCTTTTTCATTATGATCTTCAAGTTTATATTCATTATACACTGCACAAATTTTAGGGTCTTGCTTTAGATCTAATCCTAGTAGTTCTCTTACTTGTTTGTTACCTTTAACTATGTCTGCTCTTTGTGTACACTTATCTAATAACTCTGAGTCTATTATTGTTTTATCACCTTTGGATTTTAAAAATTCAAAATATTGTTCAGCTTTAGGTTCTATAATTTTAGCTAACCTTTTTACTGGATCTTTGATGTGTTGATGTAGGTTTAAATCAGTTAACGCTTTGTCAACTTCTGTTGTAAAATCTTTAAGTTCTAGTGATTTATCACCGTGACCTTTAAAGATATTAAACACTTGGTCTATAACTGCAATACTATTTGCACTTGGTAAATTTTCTGATGACACTATGAAGTAATCATCAAATCTTGCCTGGTCTTCCAGGATTAGAAAATGAATTAAAGTACCTTCTAAAAGGTACTTTTTATATTCATCATCTTTTTGCTTTAATATATACTCTCTGTAAAATATGCTAGGAGATTGTATTAGTTTATTAATACTTGAGTAACTAAAATAAAATTTATTATTATAGAACTCTGCCTCTAGTAAATCTACACTACTCTCTTTTGTTGTAGTAATTCCCATCCATTATTATTTCTGACAAGTCTTGTGATACTTGTTGTGTGTATAAATCTTTTTCTTTAAGCTTATCTGTTATGTCTGTTGTTTGTAACCAATCCCATCTATTTTTACGTGCAGCCATGTCACTATAATTAAAATAGTTTAATAAACCTTTAAAGTTTACGTGTTTAACACCTGGGTTATTCTTCATTTTTAATTTATAATTACTTAGTAATATAAGTATATATAAAGCACTACTTGTAAAATCAGAATTAGACATTATTTCCATTGCTAAAGTTGTATCATCTTCCTGTCTTGTTTCAAAATAAGAACAAAGTTCTACAAATTTATCATAGTTAATAGTCATTTGATCTTCATTGAGCACACTTAACATATCATTCTCACTATACACATTACCTGCATCAGCTAAACTTATTAGTTCTTTACTTGGTTGTATAAGAGTATTGCACTCTTTATCTGCTTTTTTTCTGCTGTAATTCCAACTGTTACTTAAGTCATAATCAGCATCTTGACTTGTGTTTTTGTCTACATAACTACCTAATGACTCTCCTAAATAATTGTCAAAATATGCATTTCCCCAAACACTGTCTGCAAGTAAAACATGATCTATATTTATATACTTAAACATGCTTTCATATATACTTATTTTATTTTGTAGATATACAAATTGCTTCATATTATTCATAACAAAATCTATAACATGTTCTTTTATGGCATCTACATTCATTGTTCTAGATATACCTTTTCCTAACTTACTGTTTGCAGG
>TARA_R110001632_G_scaffold20457_4_pt1 | contig 15096 bp, 18 predicted proteins | sample TARA_R110001632 | Tara Oceans TARA_R110001632 (sample SAMEA4398266) | marine metagenome | biome: Polar Biome; feature: [SRF] surface water layer (ENVO:00010504); material: water (ENVO:00002006), including particulate matter (ENVO:01000060) such as... | depth 5 m
AAAGGAAGAAGTAGAGACCACAGAAGATCTGGAAACAGTATCTATCCGTGAGCTACCTACTGTCACTAGCGACGACATCGACATCTCTGAAGATGTTGCTGCAATGTTTGCTGGCGATGATCTTTCAGAAGAATTCAAAGAGAAAGTTACAACAGTCTTCGAAGCATCTATTGTTTCTAAGGTTAATGAGCAACTTTCTAAGATTTCAGCCAATTTCGAATCTGAGCTAGCAGAAGAAGTAGAAGCTCTGCAAGAAGAATTGACTGATAAACTAGATTCCTATACTGATTACGTAGTTGAGCAGTGGATGGATGACAACAAGCTTGCTGTAGAGCAAGGCCTCAAAGCAGAGATGGTAGAGAACTTCATGGTAGGTCTTAAAGGTCTATTTGAAGAGCACTATGTTAACATTCCTGACGAAAAGGTAGACGTTGTCGAAGAGCTAGCTTCTAAGACAGAAGAGCTCGAAGCACGGCTTAACGAAGAAATTGAACGTAATGTTCAAATGAAACAAGTCGTTGAAGGACATACAAAAAGTTCGTTGATTGAGTCTGTGTCAGTTGATTTGACAGAAACTCAAAAAGCGAAGTTTAAGTCCTTGGCAGAAGGAATTGATTTTAAAGACGAAGATGGTTTCGTTGGAAAGATCAACACCATTAAAGAAAGCTACTTTGGACAGGTGGAAGAATCCGCTGTTAGTTATGAGTTCGATGAAGCCGAACCTTTGGAAGAGGAAGTGAAAGCTACCTCAGGTCCAATGGCCGGTTACATGGATGCCATTTCTAGGTCTATAAAGAAATAACTTTTATAAATAACTCTAGATAGAACTAATTTAAGGAGACTATCACATGTTATCTGAACAACTAATGCAAAAGTGGCAGCCAGTGCTTGCACATACTGACCTCGGCGAAATTAAAGACTCTCACCGTCGTGCAGTTACTGCTCAACTTTTAGAAAATCAAGAAACACAAGCTCGTGAAGCTGGAATCGGTTCCGGTGGCTACAGCATGCCTTCATTGCTTGGTGAAACTACCAATGCTATGGGCGGTTCTGCAGCCTCATCTACTTCACCTGCTGGCAACATCGACGGCTTTGATCCAGTACTGATCTCACTAGTTCGTCGTTCAATGCCTAACCTCATCGCTTACGATATCGCTGGCGTTCAGCCAATGACTGGTCCTACTGGTCTGATCTTCGCAATGCGCGCACGTTACACAAACCAGACTGGTACTGAGGCTCTTTATAACGAAGCTGCTTCATCACACTCTGCTTCTGCTTCTGGCAACACTGCTTCTTTGGGTGTTATCGATGGGCAGCCGGGTTCAAGTCAAGTTGGTACAGATCCTACAACTCGTGCTGTTGGTAACAACTACACAGTTGCTACTGGTATGTCTACAGCTGAAGCTGAATCACTGGGTACTGGACACGCTAACGAATTCCAAGAAATGGCATTCAGCATTGAAAAAGTTGCTGTAACTGCTGTATCACGTGCTCTGAAAGCTGAGTACACAATGGAATTGGCTCAAGACCTTAAAGCAATCCACGGTCTGGATGCAGAAACTGAACTGGCTAACATCTTGTCAGCTGAGATTCTTGCTGAAATCAACCGCGAAGTAGTTCGTACAATCAACTACACGGCTACTGCCGGCGCACAAGAGAACACAGCTACTGCTGGTACTTTTGATCTTGACGTTGACTCAAACGGCCGTTGGTCAATTGAGCGCTTCAAGGGTTTGATCTTCCAAATCGAGCGTGAGTGTAACCAAATTGCTAAAGACACACGTCGCGGCAAGGGTAACATCCTAATCTGTTCTTCTGACGTTGCTTCTGCACTTCAGATGGCTGGTGTTCTGGATTATACTCCTGCTTTGTCTGCTGGTCTTCAGGTAGATGATTCTGGTAATACTTTTGCTGGTGTATTGAACGGTCGTATCAAAGTATACATCGATCCATACTTCGCTTCTGCTACTGGTGCTCAGTATCTTACAGTTGGCTACAAAGGCTCTTCAAGCTTTGATGCTGGTTTGTTCTACTGCCCATATGTTCCATTACAAATGGTTCGTGCAGTTGGTGAGCAGTCTTTCCAGCCTAAGATCGGCTTCAAGACTCGCTACGGCATGGTTGCTAATCCTTTCGCTAAGGGTGCAGCTGCTGGTAACGGAGCTATCGCATTTGTCGATAAGAACGTTTACTACCGCACAGTTAAAGTATCAAACTTGATGTAATAAAAATTAGAGTGATTTTAATCACCTTTTTTGAAAGCCTCACTTCGGTGGGGCTTTTTTTTACCTATTGTTTCTGTAGACATAAATAGTATACTAACAAGTGAGGTTAATATGCCAGGAACAACATCCACCGAGCCGAACAATCAAAACTACCTATCTCCCTTAGGGTTTAGATTTCAGCTCTCTCGTACTCCTAAGACAAACTACTTCGTACAGTCTGTGACTCTACCTTCAGTTACTCTAGGACAATTTGATTTAGACGACCCTTTCGTAAAGCTACCGTTGCCTGGTACAAAGCTAAGCTTTGATACGTTAAACATATCCTTTATAGTAAACGAGGACATGGAGAACTATCTTGAGATCTATAATTGGTTGAAAGGATTGGGCTTTCCGGAAAGCTACAGTCAGTATTCTGCACTATCGAGTCAGGCACCGGATCTAGCTCCTAAGGCTACTGATGTGTACAGTGATGCATCGTTAATGGTGATGTCTAGTAATCATAATCCCAACATCAAGATTAATTTCCAAGATATGTTTCCAATATCGTTGTCTGACTTAACATTTGATAGTACACTATCCGATGTAGAATATCTCAAGGCAACTGTTACGTTCAGATATAGGTTGTACACAATAGAAAAACTGTAAGGTAAATATAATTATGAAGATTGATGAAATTATTGAAATGTGGCAGAAAGATGCTATAATAGATGATATTGAACTAGACCGTGAGTCGCTCAATATTCCTATTCTGCATGGCAAGTATCTTAAAATATACTATAACGAAAAGCTGAAAGGCAAAGCGATTAAGATCCAGTACAAGACTCTGAGTAAGGTATTGAGCGAATACTATCGAGGGGACTTGAACAATGCTGAAGATCTCGAGGAGCTAGGAAGGGAGCCATGGGGTAAGACTGTTCTGAAACAGGACATCTCCCAGTACATTGAGGGAGATCCGCAGATGATCAAGCTTGTTACCAAGATGGTATACCAAGAAGAAGTTATTTCGTTATTAGCTGACATTATGAGATCGATCAACACAAGAGGCTTCAGCATTAAGTCAGCGATCGATTGGAGAAAGTTAACAAACTTCGGCGTGATGTAGGACAGAAAGACAATAGTAAGCCCAAATATATTATGATGTGACATGCGACAGGCCCTTGTTGACCTGTCCTCATTACAGAAGTCCGGAAAGGACCAGTGATGAGGAAGTGGTATTTTGACATCTGCAACTATAAAGTATAGAGAATTGATTACATTATCTAAAGTGAATGAAACCTACCTTCGGGTGGACTGTGGTCGGGGACTGTCTCAAGAGCTGAGCGAATTCTTTTCGTTCTACGTTCCTGGATATAAGTTCGTGCCAAGCTACAAGTCCCGTATGTGGGACGGCAAGATTCGTTTATTCAATCTCAATACCCAACTAATATATTTGGGATTGCTCCCTTATATCAAGAGCTTTTGCAATGAGCGGGACTATGATCTCGAGTATGATGATGATCTTGAATCTCTACACCAACTATCAGTCGCAGAGACAGAGCAGTTCTCTCAGACTCTCGGATTACCTTTTGCTGCTCGCAAATATCAGATAGACGCAGTAGCCCACTGTATTCGCCATAATCGCAGTCTAGTCCTGTCTCCCACGGGTTCTGGTAAATCCCTCATCATCTATCTACTGACAAGGTTCTATCGCTCTAAGACGCTTATAATCGTTCCTACCGTGTCTTTAGTGCGTCAGATGTATGGGGACTTCAAAGACTACGGATATAAGCACGAATGTAAGCTAATCACTGGCGGAGTCGATAAGGAAAATATCGAGGAGCAAGTGACTGTGTCCACCTGGCAAAGCATATACAAGATGCCAGCTAGCTGGTTTGAACAGTATGATGTTGTCATAGGAGATGAAGCTCACCAATTTAAAGCCAAGTCCTTGACAGATATAATGACGAAGATGACATCGTGCAAGTATCGTTTCGGATTTACTGGTACTCTGGATGGGACAGCCACACATAAGTTGGTACTAGAGGGTCTGTTTGGCGAGGTCAAGTCTTTTGTTAAAACCAAAGATCTAATTGACTCTAATACTCTAGCAGAGCTGAAGATTAAGATACTGGTGTTGAAATACCTCACAGAAACGTGTAAGATACACAGTAAGGACAAGTTCCCAGAGGAAATGGACTTTATTGTACGAAACCCAAAAAGAAACAACTTTATTAAGAATTTAGCGTTGTCTTTGGAGGGGAATTCCCTTATACTATTCCAGTACGTTGACAAGCACGGTAAAGTGTTACATGACCTGCTAAAGCAGAGTGTCAGTAAGGATAGAACCCTATTCTTTGTGTTCGGAGGAACAGATGCTCAGACCAGGGAGTCGGTACGATCGATTACGGAGAAGGAGAACAATGCAATCATCATTGCATCCTATGGTACCTTTAGTACAGGTGTCAATATCCGTAATCTACACAATATTATATTTGCATCTCCAAGCAAATCGAGAGTACGTAACCTACAGTCCATCGGTAGGGGTTTGAGAAAGTCTGAATCGAAAGAAGCCTGTACGTTATATGATATATCTGATGATCTTCAGCACAAGGGACGAGTAAACTATACCCTGAAGCACCTATATGAGAGAGTAAAGATATACAACGAAGAGAAGTTTGACTACAAGCTATACAAAATTAAATTGGAGACGTAGATGGAAGCCATTATTGTAAAGCTGATGAGTGGAGAGACAATTGTAGCTGATCTTTGTTTGACAGATGAGCGAGATCTGACCATAATGAATCCGATGGCCCTCAAGAAAGGCATCGATGAGGATTCGAACTTGGTTATACAATTGGTCCGATGGATAGAAACAGAACAAGAGAATATGAAGATACAGCGACGTCATATTATTACTACTGCTGAACCATCTATATTTTTGGAAGAATACTATCGCGAATGTGTTGACCGCGAGAGGCAAGATGATCTGATGCATTCCGCTGACGACTATGAATCAATGTTCGAAGATGATACTGACGAGCACGAAACAATACACTAAGGATTTATGATGGCTAAGAAACCTAGAGCAAAAGTGAACTATATTAACAACCCCGATTTCCTCATAGCAATGGTTGAGTATCGGCAAATGGTTGCTGATGCTAAAGAAAAGGAAGCAACACGTCCCCGTGTTACAACATACATCGGCGAATGCTTTATGAAGATTGCAAACAGACTATCTCATAAACCAAACTTTGTAAACTATAGCTTTAGGGAAGAGATGATTGGGGACGGCATTGAGAACTGCCTGCAGTATATTGATAACTTCGATCCTGAGAAGTCAAGCAACCCGTTTGCCTACTTCACCCAGATAATCTACTTCGCCTTCCTGCGTAGAATAGACAAGGAAAAGAAGAATCTGTACATCAAATACAAGCTAGCAGATCAAATGAACATCATGAATGCTACAAGTGACCGTCAAGATCACGATACATCTGTTGACTTTAACGACAGTATCAAGCATAATGCCTGGTCTCAAGAGTATATTGATACGTTCATCTTCAATTTCGAAGAGAGTAAGCGTAAAAAGGCTAAGAAGAAGCCGGCACCGGCTGCTTTAGATCCGGTTATCTTGGGCGAAGCTAAAGAATAATTGAGTTAAACATTGTTAAATATCTGGATGGAAGATTAATATGAAGGTTGCTATTATAACCGACACCCATATTGGTGCACGCAACGACAGTACTGCCTTTGCAGCTTACTTTAAAGATTTTTACGACAACCACTTTTTCCCCTATATTGATGAGCACGAGATAACAACTGTCTGTCATTTAGGTGATATTGTAGACCGTCGTAAGTATATCAACTTTACTTCTGCTCGTAATCTTACAGAGATGATGATCAAGCCCCTGCACGATAGGGGTATTGATACGCATATGCTGATAGGAAACCACGACACATACTTCAAGAATACCAATGAAATTAACTCAATGCGTGAGTTATATGGTAACAGCAAGTATGATAACATCAAATTTTACTATGATCTTCCGGAGGCTATCGACTTTGATGGCTGTAAGGTACTAATGACTCCGTGGATTTGCTCCGGTAACTTCGAAGAGTCTATGGACATTATCAGTAAAACCAATGCCGAGGTTCTTTTTGGTCACTTAGAGATCAAGGGATTCGAGATGCATAAGGGGGCTGTGAACATAGATCATGGTTTTGATAGAACGGTATTCGATAGATTCGATGTAGTATTGTCAGGACACTTCCATCATAGATCAACATCGGGTAATATTTCCTACCTGGGTTCACCATATGAGATTACCTGGAGCGACTATAACGATCCTCGAGGCTTTCACGTATTCGATACCGATACAAGAACGCTAGAGTTTATCCCCAATCCCCTAAAGATGTTCCATAAGATACACTACAGTGATGTAGATAAGATAATGGAGCAGGTAGTAAACCATGATTTCGATCAATACACTAACACCTATGTCAAGGTCATAGTTGGGGAGAAGACTAATCCGTATTGGTTTGATATGTTCATTGATAAGCTGGAGAAGGCTAATCCTCACCATGTACAGATTGTGGAGGATCATCTGAATCTAGACATAGAGTCGGACGATGATATTATCAATGAAGCAGAAGATACGATGACCATTCTCAGTAAGTATATCAACTCCTTAGATCTATCTACAGATAAGGCTTTGGTCCAAGATGCTATTTTAGATTTGTACAGGGAAGCTCTGTCAGTTAGCTAACCATCACACGAGGTATTTGTTATTATTTTATTTAAGAAAATCAGATGGAAGAATCTTCTGAGCACAGGTAATGCATGGACAGAGCTTGATCTGAATAGGTCCAAGTCTACACTCATAGTTGGAGAAAATGGAGCTGGTAAATCTACTATCCTGGATGCACTATCCTATGCCTTGTTCGGAAAGCCATTCAGAAAGGTCAACAAGAATCAGTTAATCAACTCTGTCAACGGTAAGGGTACTGAGATACAGGTAGAATTCTCAATAGGTAAAACTGAGTACCGTGTCGAGCGCGCTATTAAGAAATATGGATCACCGAAGTTCGAGATATACAAGAACGACAAGCTCCTAGATCAATCTGCCAATGCACGAGACTATCAGGAGCACCTAGAACGTAATGTACTCAAGCTCAATCACAAATCATTCTCTCAGATTGTTGTGTTGGGCAGTGCTACGTTCATGCCGTTCATGCAGCTATCGGCTACCAATAGACGTGAGGTGATTGAAGACATTCTTGACATTCAGATATTCTCTACAATGAACGTGCTACTAAAGGATAAGGTATCGATCAACAAAGAGAAACTGCATACATGCGTATATCAATGTGATCTAACAAATGATAAGATTGAAGTACAACAGCGTCATATTGATTCCATAAAGAAAGATACGGATAAGCAAATACAGCGTCATAGAGAGAAGATTGGTCAGAACCAATCAGAGATCAACCAATATGAGAAGGAAATAGGAGAAATTAATGGTGAGATCGAGCAGCTTCAAGAGAGCATTGCAGATAAACAATCTATCAGCAGCAAAAAGAAGAAGATCGAGCAACTTGAGTATAAAATCTCAGACAAGATCGACGGACTACGAAAAGAAATTGAATTCTACGACCACTACGACAATTGTCCAACCTGTAAGCAAGAGATAGACGAAGTATTCAAGCAGGATACTGTAACCAGTAAGAGCGAGACGTTAGACGAGACCGCACAGGGCTTTAGTACTCTCAAGACAGAATTTCAAAAGGTTACCAAGCGACTCGAAGAGATCCAGGTCATACAAGAGAAGGTCAACTCACTATTGGTTAAGATGAATGCCAGTAGCTCACATATCAACGCAATATACAAGATGCAGGAGAGCATAGAGCAGGACATTGTTAGCCTACAGGAAGAGGATTTGAGTAGCGACGAGGAGGACATTCGACTCAAAGAACTCAAGACAAAGAAAAAGACTTTCGAGACCGACCGCGAAGAGCTATCAATACAGAAGTCGGTATATGATATATCTCAGCTGATCCTGAGGGATAGTGGTATCAAGACAAAGATCATCCGTCAATATGTTCCAATAATGAATAAGCTAATCAGTAAGTACCTGGCTGCGATGGACTTCTTTGTACAATTTGAATTAGACGAGAACTTCAATGAAACAATTAAATCTAGATTTAGAGATGAATTTTCCTATGCATCTTTTTCAGAAGGTGAGAAAATGCGCATTGACCTCGCATTACTATTTACCTGGAGAGCTATTGCTAAACTACGTAACAGCGTCAGTACTAATTTGCTTATCATGGACGAGGTTTTTGACAGTTCTTTAGATGCTAATGGAACAGATGAGTTCCTCAAGATACTTGGAGAGTTGACTTCTGATGCAAATGTGTTTATAATATCACACAAAGGGGATCAGCTATATGATAAGTTTCATAGCGTGATCAAGTTTGAGAAGCATAAAAACTTTAGTCGGATAGCAGCATAATGTATGAACTAGTTACCCAGGATGATCCAATCCTCAAACAAAAATGTGAGTTGTTTGACTTCAAAAACCCACAGATGGATCCACGTGAATTAGCAGATCTGCTCAAGCAAACTATGGTAGCAAAGATGGGAGTGGGTTTGGCGGCTAATCAGATTGGTCTACCTTATAGAGTATTTGCTATCGGAGATCCAACAGACCCAGCAAATATAGAAGTAGTGTTCAATCCCAAGGTAGTATTTAAGAGTGAGATCAGAAGAGTTCTAGAAGAGGGTTGCCTATCATACCCTGGAATGTTCATATCAGTTAGACGACCAATTATGATTAGGGTCAGAGTTAGCGATGCAGATGGAAACATGGCAACTAAAGTATATGATGGATTTCCTGCTAGAGCTTTCCTACATGAGCATGATCACCTGGAAGGCATTTCATATTTCGATCGTGCTGGTCCCGTTGCAGTTAGCAGGGGAAAGAAGCAGAAAATTAAATTGGATAGACTGAGAAAGAGGAGACAAGCACATGAGTCAAACAAGCCATAAGATAGCAGATCACCTGGGCGGAGGGGAGCGTAGATGTCACGATGATAAAGGTGCATTGGAATGGGCAGCCGCTCATTTAGGCATCAAGTCGATGTTGGACATTGGGTGTGGACAGGGATGTGTGTCTTTGTCGGCTGTAAACATGGGCATGGAAGTACTTGCTGTAGATGGTGATCCCGGTGACCTACACGGCGAGTGGAACTTTGTACGTGATGAGAAGATACCATTCTTGCTACACGACTACACTGAGGGCTCGGTAAATCCGGACCGAGAGTTTGATTTGTGTTGGTCAGTCGAGTTCTTAGAGCACATTGAAGCCAAGTACATTCCAAACTTCATGAATGACTTCCAGAAATGCAAGTATGTCTTCGTAACTGCCGCTAAGCCCGGGGACGGTGGTAAGCATCATGTAAATGAGCAGTTACCGGAATACTGGATAGATGTTTTCTTACAGTACGGTTTCGTGTATAATGAACAGCTTACAAGTGACCTTAAAGAGAATAGTTCAATGAAGAAACGTTTCTTCAATCGTAATGGACTAGTATTTGTTAAGAAATAGATTATAGGATTTGATGATGAGTTTAAAAGATAAGACATCGCTCAAGTATAGTGAGACCTTCTACAGCTTCCAGGGCGAGGGGAAGTATGTGGGTATACCCAGTCTATGGATGCGGTTCTTCCTATGCAACCTACAGTGCGATGGATTTGGACAGGATGACCCTACCAGCCCCGATACTTACGATCTACCCTACGAGAAGATTGATCTCACGGATATTACTGACGTAATGGACCTACCTGTGTTCGAGAAGGGGTGTGATTCATCGTATACCTGGTCCAAGCGCTTTCGCCACCTGATTAGCGAGCGTTCTGTAGAACAGGCTGTAGACGAGTTAACAGCGCTTCTACCCAGTGGCAAGTTTCAGCATCCAGAGACCTTTCAAGATACTCACATGGTGTTTACGGGTGGAGAGCCTCTCCTCAAGCCTACACAACGTGGGCTTATACAGGTCATGCAGGAGTTTGAAGCACGGGGTAATCTACCGAAGTTTGTTACAATAGAAACTAACGGTACTACTCATATTACTGATCCACTCAAAGAATACATTAAGAGTTATACTGAGAATGGTGGGGAGTGGTATTGGAGTATTAGTCCTAAATTGTGGTCTACGGCTGGAGAGCTAGCTAAGAAGGCTATCAAGCCTGATGTTGTGGGTGAATATGCAGCAACATCAAGCGTGGGTCAGCTGAAGTATGTAGTAAACGGATCAGAAGCTAGCTGGGATGAGGTAGTATTTAATACCAAGATGTTCCGTGAAGCTGGTTGTGACTTCCCTGTATGGATTATGGGTATTGGAGGAACAGTCGAGGGGCTCAAGCAAAATGAAGCTTCTATTGCTAATGAAGCCATTCGACGTGGGTACAACTATACATCTAGGGTACATTGTCATGTGTATGGCAATACTCCAGGTACGTAAATCGACTAATTGTTAGGAAGGTTATATTATGATCGTATACAGTAATGAAGATACTAATGAAATGATTTTGTCCATCGGCAGGTATTTAGACATATCTCCACCAGATATGGTCGTGGGACTGAAGCGGGGCGGGTTAGTCCCAGCAGTCTCTCTATCACATATGTTTGGCGTTCCGATGGAGTCATTATCTTGGAGCACCAGAGACTTCTCTCAGAGAGAACTCAATCTTGAGGTAAAAGATGCGGTGTTGGAAGGATTAAATGTTGTCTTTATCGATGATATCAATGATAGTGGGGCTACTCTCACAGAGGTCCAAGAAGCATATGGTACTGCAGATAACATTCGTTATGTGTCTCTAGTGAGCAGAAAGGGCAGCGTATTCAATACAGATTTTACTGCTGCTACAATTGAAGACGGAACGTGGGTAGAGTTTCCTTGGGAAAATATTAAATTATGAGTGTAAAGATAAAATCAACTAAGGCTTATTTGAATTTGCCTTGCGGGCATAGTCAGTGGTTCGATAAGAATGCTGATGGAACTACAGGTCACTGTGCACAAGTACATGGTTATGATCGTTCTTGTGAATTCACGTTTGGTGGCGACATTGATGATCATGGCTGGGTAATTCCCTTTGGTGGTCTGAAGGAAGTGAAGAAGTTTCTCGAATACTACTTCGATCATGTGACTGTGCTAGGTGCTGATGATCCACGTATTGATGATATCCCTGAGGATATGCTGAGTGGAGATGGTTTACTTGGAACACTTCGAGTACTACCATACGGCGTATCGATGGAGATGAGTTCTATGTTTGTATGGGAACAAGTCAATGCTTTTGTATACCAGATTACATCAGGACGAGTTTATGTTGAGAGAGTGCATATGAGAGAGCACGAGCGCAACAGTGCTTATATTGAGGCTAGTGAACTTAGTGCTAAAACCAACGCTATTATGTTCCTAGATGAGAAGTCTCCACTAGAGCTTAAGCCGAGATGGTCTTTTGTAGCGCCTAAAGAGGCGTTGGATAATCTCAACCAATGATAAATATATACGAACAGGTATTCTGGTGGTTCGTCCGTTTAGGTCTTTCGCCAGCAAGTTTGACAGCCCTTCCTCCTTTTGCTGTCTTTAAATAACTCGAAGGAATAAAACATGAGCAAGTCTAATGCTGAACTCGGCCGTCTGGTCAATAAGCACCTCGATTCTTTAGGAATCAACACACCTATCACTGCACTAGTAAAAGAAGATCGACAGTACAAGATCGATAAGATCGCTGAGCTAACGGCTGAGATGCTGAAAGTATTGGGTCTTGATCTAACTGATGACTCTTTAGAAGAAACACCAATTCGTGTAGGTAAAATGTACGTGGATGAAATCTTTTCAGGTCTACGTTACGAAACCTTTCCAAAGTGCACAACTGTAGAGAATAAGTTCTGTCATGGAGAGGAGTTTGTACTCGAGAAGAATATTACACTGTTCTCAGACTGCGAGCATCACCTACGTCCTATTATTGGACAGGCTCACATTGCCTACATTCCTGGTAAGAAGGTACTGGGTTTATCTAAGCTCAATCGTATTACTCAATACTTTGCACAACGCCCTCAGGTTCAAGAGCGACTGAATCAGCAGATTGCACACGCTATTGCCTTTATCACAGAGAGTGATGATGTCATGGTAGTAATCGAAGCTGGGCACACCTGTGTATCTCAACGAGGCATCAAAGATACACAGAGCTCTACTGTTACAGCATGCTGTCTTGGTAAGTTTGGCGATTCCCAAAGTGGCTTACGTAAAGAGGTTATGGCCAACATTAATCGCTAATCGTTGACAATAACAGCATAATGGTGTATAATGCTGTTTCTATTTGAAGTACTTGATGAGTAATATTATGATTGTTAATAAAAGAATATGGGTATCCTTTCAGCGAGAGGGTATCCATTGTTATCCCGCTGCACCTGAAGGTGTAGAATTCCTTAAGCACCCCCATCGACATATGTTTCACTTCCGTGTAGACATAGACGTGTTTCACGACGATCGCGATATAGAATTCATTCTATTTAAACGAGAACTTGAATCCCTGTACACAGAGCAGACGCTTGAGCTCGACTACAAGTCTTGTGAAATGCTTGCCGATGATCTAGCAAACTACATTACAGCCAGCTACCCAGGAAGAGACTTCGTTGTATCAGTGAGCGAAGATGGAGAGAATGGTGCGATCTGTACCTATAATCAGGAGAAGTCCAATGGTTGATTTCTGTCACATAGTACCTACACCTCATCTAGATCTCGTTGAAGGTAGATCCTCACATCTAATATTGGCCCATCTGGTAGAGGAAGATGATACCTATGCTAACTGGTACGGATCTAACAAGGGAAATTCACGCTACATTTTAGACAACAGTGCCTTCGAGATGTATAAGGCAGGTCGGGAAATGTATCCTTCAGATCAGCTAATCGAAATGGGTGTAGCTGTTAATGCCGACTTCATTGTTATGTCAGACTATCCTGGTTGCCATAGTAGCGAGACAATCCGAGCAGCTGAAGATCTAGCTCCTAAGTTTAGAGAAGCCGGCTTCGGAACATTCTTTGTTCCTCAGTCCGAGATTGGAGATTTCGAGGACTACATCTCAGCCTTTGCATGGGCAGCTAGTAGCCCATTGGTGGATTATATTGGAGTGTCTATTCTAGGTGTACCGAATGCTTATGGTGTCGAGAAAGACAATAAGATGCAACGATTCCTCAGTCGATGGAAGATGATGGATGAGTTAGACAGAAGAGGTATACTGGCGCTGGCGTCAGCTAATGGTAAGCTAATACACTTCTTGGGAATGGTAGATGGCCCTAATGAAATTGAACTCACGAGCAACTACCATATTGATACTTGGGACAGCAGCGCAGGTTGTTGGGCTGGTATGCACAATATCGAGTTCGATAACTCTCCCACTGGACTCGTGGATGGTAAGTTTGAGAAAGAGGTTGACTTTGACCTCGAGTGCATGGATAATACGTTAGTTGAGAAAGCTAAGCGTAACATGCGCTACATTGATACATTATGTGAGGAGATATACTTGTGATCGACTTTAAGTATGGAGAAGGCGAGTTCCTGGACGAGGTACAGACGTACATCGAGTCAACGTACAACCAACACTATGTTGGTAAGAAAGATATACAGACCATCGATGTATGGGACACGTTGGGTAATGCTGAAACAACTGTTCGTGATACTGCTATCAAGTACCTAATGCGATTTGGTAAGAAAGATGGTAAGAATAAGAAGGATTTGTTGAAGACCATGCATTATATTATACTGCTTCATCACTTTGCATATATTGACGATGAGGATAATGTGTGAAACATATTATGGGTATTGGTTCGGCTTCGAAGCTGAGCAATGTAGAAGAGAAGGACATACAACCGAATGCAGTAGATCTCCGAATCGGTTCTGTTTTTAAGATCTCTGATGCAGAGTTCGTTATCGATGAGCAGAAGAAGGTTCATCGTGGATCATCTAAGATGGAGACGGACGATCAAGAGTATTACAATCTACAACCGGGTCACTACGAAGTGATTATGGCAAATGAGATTGTTGTTGGGGACAATGAGGCTGGATGGGTTATTACTAGATCTACTCTCAACCGCAATGGTGTGTTTCTGACTTCGGGTCTATATGATTCGGGCTATGATGGTGTAATGGCAGCAGTGCTTCATGTCACTTGTGGTGATGCCCGCATTAAGAAAGGTACACGTATCGGACAATATCTGAGCTTCGATGCAGAGATGTTGAGCAAGTACGATGGTGATTATGGAAACAATAAACAACACGATGAGAAATACGGAGTATAATTATGGAACTTGAAGTAAGTTTAGAAGTGTTGCGTAAGCGGAAGCTGATGGTGGCTACGCCTATGTACGGAGGTATGTGCGCTGGTACCTATACCAAGTCATGTACAGAGCTAGCAAAGTTAGCAGCGAAATATGAGGTAGAGTGTCAGTTCTACTACCTGTTTAACGAGTCGTTAATTACAAGGGCTCGTAACTACCTAGCAGACGAGTTCATGCGGTCTGACTGTACCCACATGATCTTCCTGGACAGCGATATTGGGTTTAATCCCAATGATGTCATGGCTATGCTTGCCATCATGGGTGAAGATACAGAGTATGATATTATGTGTGCTCCTTATCCCAAGAAAGTAATTGCCTGGGAGAAGATTAAGGACGCTGTCGATCGTGGCTTTGCAGATGATGATGCTAATAACCTAGAGCGTTTTGTAGGCGACTTCGTATTCAACCCAGCTAAAGGTCAAACAGAAATTAAGCTATCAGATCCTGTTGAGGTTCTTGAGAGCGGCACTGGCTTTATGATGATTCAGAAGCG
>TARA_R110001632_G_scaffold19898_8_pt1 | contig 15083 bp, 12 predicted proteins | sample TARA_R110001632 | Tara Oceans TARA_R110001632 (sample SAMEA4398266) | marine metagenome | biome: Polar Biome; feature: [SRF] surface water layer (ENVO:00010504); material: water (ENVO:00002006), including particulate matter (ENVO:01000060) such as... | depth 5 m
AAATAAACTTCAGACTTTATAGACCAATCACTCCAAGTATTATTAAAACCAACCAATCTGTATTGGTAAACAGAGTGTAAATATTTACTATAATCAGATACGCTATATGAAATTTTAATATGATTTTCTATATTCTTTAATTCGCCCTCTTTAACAAGACTCAACCATTTTTCTTTTCCTTCAATAGAGTGAGCAGTAACTGCATCTAATTTGATGAGATTGTTATTTTTATCTTTTGAAGTTAAATCTGATATAATGTAACCATTTGCAGTACCTATTAAATACCGATCATTACCTATAAAAAGGATATTTTCATATCCATCCTTTGTCTCCCTTAAATTATTAGGAATAGGAATAGAATTTATTTCATATTTAGAACTTAATTTCCCCCTCTGTACATAGGTGATGTTTTCATTAGTAAATGCAAATAACCTATTGTTAGCATTAATTAATTTCCCTGAGATATACCCAACAGAATCTAATAAATTACTTAAAACACTATCTTTTTTAAAGGTCAAAGAAATTTTATCGTAATGATAAACACCGTTGCTAGAACCATAAAGAACTTTGTTATTATACAATCTTAGACTAGATTTGATGCTTTTATCTACTTCTGTTTTAGAATAAGATATTACCTCATTAAAATCATCATCAATATTTAACAGATATACTCCTTTATGTTCATGACTGACTAAAAGTTTATTTTTTGTGATGAATTCTATATATCTTGAGGAAATATCAAAGCCTTTTATTTTATTTCTTAAAACCCATTTATTAGTACTCTTTTCAAGAATATTCAACCCATTATAGTTTCCTTGAATTAATAAGTTGGGTTTGCCAGAAATCTCCTTGAGCAGCCAAGTTCCGGAAGCATTATTCACCTTCTCAGCTTTTCCCTCAATAATGACATAAGTACCATTATCATGACTGCAAAACAACGTGTTTTTAATTTTTTGAAGAGACCAAACCTGACCCTCAGTACCTTTGATGAATTTAAAAGAACCTTTTTTGTTTTGATCTTTATAAAACAACCCTTGATTCGTTCCTAAATATAAAATGTTATTGTCTAATAATGTTGTATAAACAGAGCCTAAGATTCCTAAATTATCTTTATAGACTCTAAAAGGAGCATTAAAATTTATATTACTGATACCATTATCTAGTCCTAACCATACATTTTCATTCGTGTCTTCAAATAATGAAAGCACGGTGTTGTTCCCTAACCCTTTATTTTGATTAATATTATATTCAATCTCTTTTTTTGAATTCAAATATAGAATTCCGTTAGAAACCGTACCAAGTATAAAATCACCGTTTTTTAACTGTAAGCTATTATAAATACTGTATTTGTTTAGCTTACTATTCAGATTAATATCCCATTCTTTGATGGAGTTATCAGTATTCATTAGGAATAAACCATATTCTTTGGTTTGAAATAATAGCTGTTTATCAATCTCAAACATATTAACAACGATTCGGTCTTTTAATAGCTTGTCTTTTGTAACCAAGGTTTCTTTACCGTCATCAAACCTGAATATTCCTTGATTTATTTTTTGAAAATAGATGCTTTTATTTACCTTATAAATCTTTGTAATAGTCGTTTTAGATTCAATGATATTAAAAGATTTAGATGCTGTATCATAGATGTAGATTCTATCTAAAGACTGAAATAAAATCCAGCGATCTAATTCTATGATATTCCAAAATTCTTCATCTTCTGCTAGTGATAGAGTTTCTATATCTGAAATTGAAGTGTATTTTAAATCTCCAAACTCATTTTTTTGCCAATAACCAAAATTCATATAACTTCCTGTATAGATTTTGTCCCCTATTACCTTAACAGATCTAAGAATAGATGAATTTGGTGATTTATAGAGTTTCCACCGGGCTCCATTATAAGTCAACAGCCCTTTGTTGTTAGCAAAATACATAGATAGATCATCACCTTGAGATATGCCCCAATTTTGATCTTCGGCTCCGTAATCTTTAGGTTTAAAAACCTCAATAGGAGGTAACTCTTGTGATAAAACACTTATTTGAAAGAGGATAAAAAAAGAAATAAAAATTTTTAATTTCATTGTGTTTTTTTGATATAGTTTAAGACCAATACAGTGTAATATACAGTAACATCTTTAAATGTTTGGTTACTAAATTAAGTTAAATCTTTTAATAACAACAGTATTTTAACTTCATTGTATGGTTTCTTTTAAATCAATATCAGTTTTGTGCAGTTTAGAATAGATGAAAATGTGTTAAATCAATCTTAAATATAGCTTGATGTCAAACTAAAAAATCGAAAGAAGCATTTTTTTTGTAACTTGAGACTTCAATTTTTAATCAACTTACGATGCCAAATTATACACTAAAAATTAATGGTAAAACAACAACAGTAGTTGCTGACTCAGATACACCGCTATTATGGGTCTTACGAGACGAATTAAACATGGTAGGAACCAAGTTTGGTTGTGGAATTGCACAATGTGGTGCCTGTACAGTTCATATAGATAATACTGCAGTAAGGAGTTGTTCATTACCTATTTCTTCTATAGTTGGAGAATCTATTACAACAATTGAAGGACTTTCTGAAGACGGAACACATCCTGTTCAAGAAGCCTGGAAAGAAATAGATGTTCCTCAATGTGGTTATTGTCAAGCAGGCCAAATAATGACAGCTTCTGCGTTCTTAAAGGAAAACTCAAATCCATCAAAAGAAGAGATAAGAGAAGCCATGAATGGTAATATATGTAGATGTGCTTCGTATAATAGAATTGAAAAAGCAGTTGAGTTAGCTGCAAAAAACTCTTAATCAACTAAACTAAAGAATATGAAATCTCAAAATAATTCACTTAATTTTAGTAGAAGAAATTTTTTAAAAACCTCAGTTCTTGCTGGAGGAGGAATGTTGATTGGGTTTAATTTATTAAACGCCTGTAAGCCAAATGCTTTACCACCTGTTGATATTTCAAAACTAAATTTCAACGACTTTAATGCATTTATAAAGATATCTGAAGAAGGATATGTTACTATATTTTCACCAAATCCAGAAATTGGTCAAGGAGTAAAAACCTCTATGCCAATGCTTATTGCTGAAGAGTTAGATGTTGCTTGGGATAAAGTACATGTTGCACAAGGAGCTTTAGATACTAAAAACTTTCAACGACAAGTTGCTGGAGGTAGTCAGTCTATCCGTTTTGGTTGGGACGCTTTGCGACAAACTGGAGCAACAACAAAACAAATGTTAATCAATGCCGCTGCTGCAAAATGGGGGGTTGAGGCTTCAACTTGTTCCGCATCAGAAGGAGTTATTACAAACGCAAAAGGAGAAACTTTAGGTTACGGAGATGTTGTTAAAGAAGCAGCAGTACTAGAAGTTCCAGAAAATGTAACATTAAAAGAGTCTAAGGATTATAAAATAATTGGTCAGGATATAAAAAATGTTGATATCGATGATATCATCACAGGAAAACCTTTATTTGGATTAGATTATAAAGCTGAAGGAATGGTGTATGCTTCAGTATTAAGACCTCCCGCTTTTGGAAAACAGCTCGTAAGTTTTGATGACAGCAAAGCGAAAGCTGTGAATGGCGTACTTGACGTAATTCGATTTGGAGATAAAATTAAATCTATTGAAAATCAAGTTAGTGGATTTACTCGTGCAACAGATAAAATTGCTGTAATAGGAACGAGTACTTGGGCGGTAATGAAAGGGAAAAAAGCATTAATTGCTAAATGGGAAGATGATGGAAAACTAGAAAGCACCAAAGATCATGATAAAGAATTATTTAAGATTTTAGATGGGACCAAGTTTGATATAAGACGAGAAGATGGTAATATAAAAAAGGCATTTGCTCAAGCAGATAAAGTTATTGAGAGAACGTATGAGTCTCCTTTTTTACCTCACAATTGTATGGAGCCAATGAATTTCTATGCAAATGTTACTTCTGAAAAAATTCATCTAGTTGGGCCAGTTCAAACTCCAGCTTGGTTATCAGGTTTAATTTCTGGAATGTTTTCCGTAAAACCAGAACAAGTTCATGTAGAGATGACACGCATGGGAGGTGGTTTTGGACGAAGATTGTACAATGATTTTGCCTTAGAAGCGGCAGAGATTTCTAGCCTAGCCAACAAGCCTATAAAAGTTGTTTTCTCTAGAGAAGATGATATGGCTGCAGGAACCTATAGACCTGCTATTAAATACAGAATTAAAGCATCTTTAAAAGATGGTAAAATTACTGGGTATCACTTAAAAGAAGCAGCAATTAATGCCAATATGTATGGATTGATTCCTAGCTTTTTTCCAGCTGGATGTATTCCAAACTATAAGGTAAGTACTGAGAATTATAAAAGTAAAATGACAACCGGAGCATGGAGAGCACCCTATACTAACTTTCTGGCATTTGCTGAACAGAGTTTCTTTGGAGAATTAGCTGATGAATTAGGAAAAGATCACCCAACATTACTTATAGAGTTACTACAAAATGTCAAAGGAACTACCGATGAGAAAATTCAGTATTCAGGAGAACGAATGGAAAACACGATTAAGTTAGCGGTTGAAAAATCAAATTGGGGTAAAACACCCGAAGGGACTTATCAAGGTTTTGCGGCTTATTACAGTCATAATACTCATGTAGCAGAAGTGGCAGACATTGAGATGAATAACGGAATGCCAGTTGTTAAAAAAGTAACTGTAGCTGTAGATTGTGGAATTGTAGTAAATCCGCTAGGTGCAAAAAACCAACTTGAAGGCGGGGTCTTAGATGGAATTGGACATGCAATGTATGGTGAGTTGTCATTTAATGATGGAACACCACAATCGGTTAATTTTGATAAATATCGTTTAATAAGAATGCAGGAAACTCCAAAAGTAGAAACGCATTTTGTTGAGAATGATTTATCTCCAACAGGGTTAGGTGAACCTGGTTTACCACCTGCAGGAGGCGCTGTTGCAAATGCAATTAAAGCTGCTACAGGAAAGCAGATCTATAAGCAACCTTTTATAAATCAATTAGAGAAGTCTAAGAGTAAAATTTTAGGATAATTTCAATAATTTTTGATACGCTTCTTTTGTGTCAATATCAAAATAAGGGGTTGTAGAATTCATTTTTATAACCTCTTTTTTGTATTTCTTAACGATAGGTTTTGCGCCTTCATCATCAGATAAAATAGTTAATTCGTTAAATAATGATTTGTCGAAAATAGCAGGAACTCCAGAAACTTCGTCGTAACTTGTTAAAACAATTCGTTTTCCAGACGAGTCTGATAGTGCAATTAGTTCTTCATAATGTTCTGAAGTAACAAGAGGCAAATCACTTAAAGTGACTAAAACTTTATCGTATTTATCTTTCTTCTTTATAAGCTCAATCCCTTTACTTAAAGAGCTTCCCATACCGTCTTCCCAATTGTTGTTCTTAAGGATGGTTACTTTTTGACCTCTAATAGATTTAAAAATATCTGTAAAATGAGCACCAATAACTACAAAAACATCTGAATATTTTAAAGCATTAGCTTGTTCTATAGTGTGAAGTAATAAGGTAGAATTATTATATGGTAATAATTGTTTTGGTTCCCCCATTCTTTTAGACTCACCGGCAGCAAGAATTAAAATTGCAGTTTTTGACATTATTTATTGATGTATTCCAATTAGTTTATCCTTCAAAGATATGGGTTTTTGATTTCTAAAAACAGATAATATTTCAGCAAGAATTGAAATTGCAATTTCTTGTGGTGTCTCTGCACCAATATTAATACCAGCTGGACCATATATTGTGTCAAAAAAACCATCGGAAAGTAATTCATTTTTTTCCAACAATTCATTCAATAGTTTTTCTCTTCTTTTACTTGGGCCAAGTAAACCAATGTATTTTATTTCTTTTTCTACTAGTGCCGAAAGATATTTTAGGTCTTTTACATAACTGTGTGTCATCATCATTACAGCAGTTTGTGAATCAAAGTTACTATTCCCAAATTCTGTTTCATCAATTCCAAAATAATTGGAAGCTCCAGGGAAATTATCAATAACTTTTGGGTCATCTGTTGGAGCTACAATATCTACCTCCCAACCTGTCGCTGAAGCATATTTACATAGTTGAACAGCATCATGTTCTGAGCCAACAATCACCAACTTAAAACCAGGTTTAATCGTTTGTTTGAATATTTCTAATCCGTCTTCGGGTTCTAAATTTGAAACTAAAAAATGTTTTTTAGAAAAGTGAAAAGACGAACCTCCTTTATATCTATTGGATTCCTCTTTTGAAAATGATGTACTAATAGAAAATGGTTTTCTAGAGATACATTGCTTTTCAAAAGCATCATAAAAAGCATCTTCAGGATCAAAGGATTCAATCAAAATATAGAGAGTTCCTTCACAACCCAAACGATAACGCCCATCATACTCCATTAATTTTGGTGTGTTTGTTTCAAAAACACTTTGTGCTTGTCTTAAAACTTCTTTTTCTACACAGCCACCACTAACAGCACCAATCATTTTTCCGTTTTCTTGTATAGACATTCTTACGCCTGGTCTTCTGTATGATGAACCGTCTAAAGAGACCACAGAAGCTAACGCTGTTTTAAAGCCTTGCTGTTTTGCTATTTTAGCAGATCGGATAATGTCTTTTAATTCGTGTAGCATAATTAATAAAGTACCAAAATACAAATTTTGAAATTCTCTTAGAGATCTAAAGACCTCAACATTTGTTAATATTTTATAAAAAAATAAAATTTCTACGACTCAATATAATTTGAGCCCTATTTTTAAATCCTCAAACCATAAAATGATTTCATCAAATAGAAAATTGATATATATTTGAACATGAGTTTTTTGCCTGCATTTATATTCCCAAATTTTAATCTTTACAGCACACCTTTATTAATATTGGTATTGCAAGGACTCTTTTTTGGAATTTTACTTCTGATAAGATTCAAGCAGAAAAAAAATATCTCAGATATACTTCTAGCATTTATTTTATTGATTACTTGCTACCATAGGACAACCTATACCATAGGTTTTATGGATTGGTATGATACATTCCGAAATACAAAAATCAATTACTATTTGATAAGCTTAGGAATGGTATTGGCTCCCATGATTTATTTTTATGTGAAGTCGGTCACAACTTCAGATTTTAGATTTAAAAAGAGAGATGTTTGGCATTTTGTCCCTTGGATTCTTTTCTTTTTTGTGAAAGCATTCATTTTTATATATGATTTTTCTCAACCAGGATTTTATGATACGCAAAACGGACCTTTGGTTGTAAATTTCGAATGGAAATATTTAGACCCTTTCGTTACCTTATTCTCTACCTGCCAAATGCTACTATATTTAGCATTTACTTTTCAGCATTTCTTTCAATATAAAAGTAAAATTCAACAGTATTTTTCAAATACCTATCAATTAGAATTGAATTGGATTCGCAATTTTTTATATGTGTATGCCTTCATCTTTTTATATGGATTTGTCCAAATTTTCGTCAATGAAGTGATTGTAGAATTAAGTTGGACGCAAAAATGGTGGTTACAATTTTGTTCCGCATTGGCTGTAATTTATGTTGGAATAAAAGGATATTTTACAAATACAATTACATTAACATCTTTAAATTTTGAATCGAGAAGTGAAGCAATTCCTTCTAAAATTAATACACCTTCTGTAGCTGTTTCAAATGAGGTGAAAATTAAAAAGGAACAAGTTCAGAATTACTTTGAATCTGAAAAACCGTTCTTAAACCCCGATTTAAACCTCTCTGAATTAGCAAGAAATCTTCAAATGCACAGAGCAGAACTATCAGAAGTTATCAATATAGGTTTTGGGCTGAACTTTAATGACTTTGTAAATGGTTTTCGAATAGATTTCTTCAAACAAAAACTTTCTGAAGGAGCTCACAAACAGCTTTCATTACTAGGAATCGCTTATGATTCTGGATTTAATAGTAAAGCTACTTTCAATAGAGTATTTAAGAAACTAACAAACAATTCGCCTACAGAATTCTTGAATTCATTGCCAAAATAAGCCGTCCTAAATCGTATATAAGCCGCCTTTAGATAGGATGAGTCGCCCAATCTTTTTTTGAGTTGCAACTTTGTTTCATCAAAACGAACAAAAAGCAAACTTATGAAAACACGTATTCTAAAATTAGTAAAAATAATTAGTACTCCGGTAAAACAAAAGCACTGGACAGGAGATCTCCTATTTGCGATTCCAAGAATTATATGTGGACTTTTGTTAACACTTGGTTTTGGATCTGATAAATTTGGTTTGCCTTGGTCTTCAACAGCAAACTTAGGATTCTTTGAAGTTGTAGCATGGTTTCCAAAAGACGTTGCAGAATATGGAGGAATCTTTGCTTTTGCTCCAGTATTTTTTGCCTGGATGGGAGCATTTAGCGAAGCAGTTGGAGGACTCTTTCTTGTACTAGGGTTCGAAACAAGAATTGCATCTTTCTTATTAGTATGTACCATGTTGGTTGCCATTTTTTTGCAAAAATGGGATCAAGGACTTTGGTCTATGCTACCAGCAATGGGATTCCTTTGGGTATCAATGTTTACGTTGTATTTAGGTTCTGGAAGATTTGGAATCGATCATTTAATCTCTAAAAAATTATAACATGAAGAATTTTATCAAAATACTTGTATTTGTCATGACTGCCTCAAGTTGTGTACAAGAAGAGCATTTAAAAACAGTAACTATTTCAGTAGATATGAATGCTATTGAAAATTTTGAAAGTGTTGGAATTCGAGGTGATTTTTTACCGAACAAATGGAGAGAAACAGTTCCAATGATAGACGAAAATAACGATGGGATTTATGAAATCACATTTATTGAGAAAACTGCTGCCTATGGAATTGAATTCAAGTTTGTGAAAAACAATCGAGAGTTTGAATTACAAGGAAAAGACAATCGCGAATTGGTTTTTGAATACAAACCAGAAACCATCAAATACATTGCAATATTTAATAATAACGAAACCATTAAAATAAACAGAAAATGAAAAAATTAATAGCATTGTTATTACTTGTCAGTATGTCAAGTTTAGCACAAACAAAAGGAAACAAAAACATTGAAACACGTTCTTTTAAGGTTCAAAATTTAGATGTTATTAAAATCAATTTTTATGCAAATATTACGATTGATCAATCCGCCAAAGAAGGAATGACCATTTCTATGGATAGTAATCTTTTTGATAAAATAGATACAGAAGTAGTCGACGGTACCTTGAATTTGAATCAATTAGAATGGGTACAACCTTCACAACAGGTTACAATTAAAATTGGCGCGCCTAATTTAAAGCGAGTAGAAAAAGGAACTCACAGAACATTGACAATCAAAAATGTTGACAATGATTACTTAAATGTGATGGCTTTTGTAGGGAAAGTAGTTGTTTCTGGAAAAACCAAACAGTTTAATATTGGTGTTGAAAATGGGGAAATAGACGCTTCTAAATTGATAGCAGAAAATGCAAGAGTGAATATTTGGGGGCGAGGAAACGCAAAAATTTATGCTGAAAATGAACTCTTTTCTATTATCAAGGAAGATGGAAGATTAGACTTGGTAAATACTCCCAAAAAATTGACTGGAGATACTAAAAATGCAGTATCAAAAAATAAAAATATTGATACATCTGACATTAAATGGATCAGCTTTAAAATTAAAAACAATTCGTGGAATCGTAATAACTTTTTTGTTGTTGGGGCGAAAAAAAATGGCAGAAAATTTAGTTACGGATTTCCAATGATGCCAGGTTTTTCAAAGAAAGAACGTTGGACAACAGGAACCAAAGTTTATAAAGTAAACAAAATAGGTGCCCGAAAATTATTGGTGACTATTTCACCTGAAGACGAAGGGAAAATAGTAAAACTATTCGAAAAAGAATAGCTAAAAAGGATATGACTGAGCGAAATTGAAGTCCCCTCTTACCAATCAAATATGGATAAAATAATTTTAAGGTCAACTTATTTTGTAAATCGAGTATCTTTACACTAAAATAAATATCATGAAAAAAGTGCTCTATTTTCTGTCATTTGTCTTTTCAATTTCAATTGTCGCTCAAAAAAATGATGTTGCTTCTAATTCTTATTGGACACAAGGAAAAGCCGAAGTAAATGTGTATGAAGTCTCTCAGAATAGATACAAAGAAAATCATCCAGGACAACTTGTAAGCGTGTTTGTAACGGAAGATTTTTTAACAGACAAACAAGTAAAGAATGAATTGTATAAGAATAAAAATTCTACTTGGATTTTAAAGAACATTCAACTTAGAAAGTTTGCAACAGGAGTATATGATTATTCGTTATTTAGTTCAGTTTTTACACCCATCGATAGAACTCAATTTCCAAAATCGTTAAAAGTTTCTGCTTCTTCACAGGAATGGTGTGGAACGATTTACACACAATTCAATCTTATTTTTAATACAGATTATAAAGTAGAGCACCGATCTTATTTTGAAAAAGAAGGAGATAAAACAACGAGGATTAAAAGATCATATTTAGAAGATGAAGTTTTTACGGTTCTTAGAATGAATCCGAAGTTTTTACCAATTGGATTTGTACAATTTATTCCTCCAGCTAATTTTATACAACTAAAACATTTAAAAATACAATCCTCTAAGGCAAAAGCATCGCTAAGCTCGTATGACAAAGAAGATTTACTAGGAGGGAATTTAATGGAATATAAAATTGAATATGTTCAATTGAAAAGAACGATGAGAATTGTTTTTGAAAACAAGGCTCCTTATAAAATTGTTGGTTGGTTTGAAACCTTTCCATCTGCTTTTGATGGAAAACTACGAACTACTCGTGCAGTTTTAAAGAAACAAAAAATGTTGCCTTACTGGAGTCAAAACAGTCTAAATGATAGCAAGTTGAGAAAAGAATTAGGACTTAATTAGTGAACTTTCTCAAAGAATATCCTTTGGTGACTGAACTATAATTTCCTTTCAAATAAAAGTTTTTGTATTTAAAAACAGTTTCAGCACTTTTTACAGGAGAATCATATTCTTTCATTTTATCAAAAGCATTATCTTCTATTTTTCCTTTGACATGATTAAAATTTTCATCAAATAAACAGTCGATGATGGTAGATTTTGAAGAGGTATAGGAACCATAGGCAAACATAGTTGGGTTGTAAAACATGCCTACACTTCCTCCGCCTGAACCACCAAATGACATTCCAAAACCACCCATACTCATTCCAAAACCACCGCCTGAGCTTTGTAATACATAACCTCCAATTGTTATTTCATATCGATTATTTCGCTTTAATACAGAAAGACCAATTTGACCACTATTAATTTTTCGTAAGAATTTCTTTGTTTTTTCTAGTTCTCTATATCCATTATAAATTCCACCTTTTTGAATGATAGGAGTATTTTTAAAAGTAATCGGAAGATCTTTTAGAATTTTATATTCTTTGATAATATTACCCGTTTTATAATCTAAAACCTCCATGACAAGCTTATCCTTATTACTTGCCAATGTGAAGAAATTATCTCCACATAAATAAGAATTTGTATTTACAGACTTTGCATCCTGCATTGGTTTATCAAATAAAATTGACGAAGTTTTGTAATTTGTTAGATCGATATTTAGAACCTGAGTAAAATCAATAGCTTCATCAAAAGTAAAAAGGATATGATGATCTCTGATATACATTTTTGTGTCTGACGCTACAATCTCTATAGAATTAGGATTGCTTTCTTCAATTTTCTTAACACTTTGACTACTGGTTAAGAATTCAGAAATAGGAACAATTTTATTTTTCCAATTAGTTAATTTTATTCCATTTAAATCGATTTGTTTTTTTGATGGATTACCAGCATCATCAAACGAGTAGATATACAATCCTTTGGTATAGAACGAAGTGGTAATAAGATAAAACTTATTATTTGAATTGAATGTCTGAATAAATCGTTCACCTTTTTTTAACTGAAATTCTTTTGAGGAAGTTTGCCCGTTTTTAAATGAAAAATTAAAGGAAAGGAAATTAATATTACTTTTATCCGATAAGAAAACACGATAATTTTCATTATCATCAGAAATACTTGAACCTACAATTTCTTTAAACTTTCTTCTTTTTTCATTGGAAGCCATTTTCTCTTTAACCTTGTAAGTGCTGTCTAATTTATAGGCGTATACATTCTTGGCATCAGCAATAAAAATAGCGAAATCACCATTTTTTGTATTCACTATTGGAACAACATCTTTAATATTTGAATTGGATGTTTTTAAAGAATTGATAAATTGAGCAACTTTCTCTTGACCAAATGTAAGTGTAGAGTAGAAGAAAAATAGAAGAAAAAATTTACGCAGCATTTTGTTTTTTTTAATACAATAATAAGGCTTTTAAAAGAAAATTTCTTGAGCTAACCTAAACGTGTTAGCGTGAGCATTTACAATAATTTTAACATCGAGAGAATATCCCCCGCCCATACTACACATCACAGGGATGTTAAAATCTTTACAAGTTTGCAGCACAAATCTGTCACGCTCTTTACAGCCTTCTATTGTTAATGAAAGCTTTCCTAATTTGTCTGATTCAATGACATCAACCCCGCATAAATAATAAATAAAATCTGGATTATGATTTTTAATCAAAATAGGTAATTGTTCTTTCAGTATTGACAGATATTCTTCATCTTTAGTTTCATTGTGCAACGGAATATCCAAGTCGCTTTTCTCTTTATGAAAAGGATAGTTACTTTTTCCATGCATAGAAAATGTAAATACGGAGTCATCTTCTTGAAAGATTTCGGCAGTTCCATTTCCTTGGTGTACGTCTAAATCTACGATTAGAATTTTAGTAGCCAAGCCTTTATCTTGTAAGTATCTTGCACCCACTGCTTGATCATTTAACATGCAAAAACCTTCTCCTTTGTTTGTAAAAGCATGATGAGTTCCTCCGGCAATATTCATAGCAATTCCGTGTTCTATTGCAAACACACTTGCTTTCATGGTTCCGTCAGCAATCATCATTTCTCTAGCAATTAATTCTTCACTTAATGGAAAACCAATCTTCCTAGCTGCTTTTGGATCTAAGGTAATGTTCAATAAATCTGAAACATATTCAGGATCATGAACCATAAAAAAATATTTATTATTCGGGATTTCTGGCTCAAAGAAATTTGCTTCAACGCAAGTTCCTTCATACAACAACTGTTGAGGTAATAAATCGTATTTCGCCATAGGAAATCGATGTCCGTCTGGCAAATGATGTTTGTAAATTGGATGATATGCAATTTTAAGCATTCGCAAATTTACGCTTTCACAAACTCATTTTCAATTTCTTCTAAAGATTTTCCTTTTGTTTCTGGAACTATTTTTAGCATGATGAAGAAACCAATGAAAGCGATAATCCCAAATAAGAAAAAGGACATTGCATTCCCTAAATTAGATAACTCCCAAGGGAAGATCAATTGAATAATAGAGCTCACTAATGAATTTACAAAAGCAATAATACCAATCGCTAACCCTCTGTACTTTAGAGGATACAACTCTGATAATAATACCCACATAACAGGCCCTAATGAAAAAGCAAAACAGGCGATAAAACCTAAAATACCGATTAAAATTAAAGTTGCATTTATAGTTGTGGCTGCTTCTAAAATAGCGCCATCATTTTTACTATAAATTTGATTTCCTAAAATGGTTTTTAATTCGTTCTTAAAATCTACATCAAAGGTATATTCTTTGTCTGCAATAGGTTTCAGTTTTTCTGACCCTTCAAAAGAAAGTGATGCGATACTTTCTGAACTTAATTTATAAGTCGCTTGGTTAAAACCATAGGCACACAATAATAAACTAATAGAGATTCCTAAAGTTCCAATTAATAATAAAGGTCTTCTGCCCATTTTATCAATTAAATACATCGCAATAATTGTAAAAACAACTGTAATGGAACTCAATAAAATGCCAGAAGAAAAAGCTGCATCTGTTCCAATTCCTGTTTGTTTAAAAATAGAAGTTGCATAAAAATAGACCGCATTAATTCCTGTAATTTGTTGTAAAATTCCTACAATCAACCCCACAATAAAAATAAAACGGAGTCCGGGTTTTAATAATTTTCTAAGGTTAGAATTTGAGGTGTTTTTGTCTTGATCACTATTTTTTTCTATAGCTATTATTTCACTTTCAGCAAATGTTTTCCCATGAATTTGAATTAATACAGCTTTTGCTGCGTCAATTTTATTATTTAGAAATAACCATCTAGGGCTTTTAGGAACAAAAAACAAGGCAACAAAATACAATAATGCAGGTATTAATTCTACACCCAACATCCATCTCCAAACAGTCGAATCTGTTAAAAAAGAGCTATCATGAGTATTGTATTTATTGAAAAAATAATTGCTTAAAAAGGCAGCAAAAAAACCAAGAACAATATTTAATTGTTGGATAGCCACTAACTTTCCTCTGTTCTTTGCGGTTGAAATTTCTGCAATATACATGGGTGCTAAAACCAACGCTGCTCCAAATGCCAAACCACCAATCATTCTTGCTATATATAACATTTGATATGAGGTAGCTAAGGCAGATAATACAGCTGAAATAGCATATAGGAAAGCTACATAAATAAGAATTTTCCGTCTCCCTATTTTATCACTTAATTTACCCGAAAAAAGCATCGCAATCATGGCTGCAAAAGAAGGAGAGCTTACCACCCATCCAGACTGAATATCATTTAAATTGAATTCGGCACCAGCATAAGACATGACTCCTGAGATGATACCAGCATCAAAGCCAAATAAGAAACCTCCTAGGGAAACAACAAAGGATATAAAGATTAATTTTTTAGACATGAGTTAGTGCTATCTTTTTAGAAAAAATGCAATGTAGTAAAATTATTCTTAGTTAAATATTGATCGTAAAAGTACGTTGGCTTTAACTAATCTGCTCCCCGTTGGTTACTTTTTGCTCCGGTTCTACAAAAGCTAATTTACCATCTGGAGTATCAGTCATTAAAATCATTCCTTGACTTTCAACTCCTCTTATTTTTCTTGGCGCTAAATTGGTTAAAACCGTTACTTGCTGACCAATAATATCTTCCGGAGAAAAACTTTCTGCAATACCAGAAACAATAGTTCTTACATCGATACCAA
>TARA_R110001632_G_scaffold18712_5_pt1 | contig 15080 bp, 12 predicted proteins | sample TARA_R110001632 | Tara Oceans TARA_R110001632 (sample SAMEA4398266) | marine metagenome | biome: Polar Biome; feature: [SRF] surface water layer (ENVO:00010504); material: water (ENVO:00002006), including particulate matter (ENVO:01000060) such as... | depth 5 m
TCAAGAACAGAATTAAGAGAGCAAATGGTACCTGGTAGTAATCATACAAATTGGACTTTTTCTCAAGGCGGAAACATGAAAGGAACATTGGCGATGAGTGAAATAACCAAAGATGCTGATGATGATTATCACAGAAGTATTATCATGCAAATTCATGGTCGTCTAACCAATGAACAAAGAGATTTGATTAATGAAGATGATAATAACGCACCTCCAATGTTAAAAATTTATTGGACAAACGGAAAAGTTCGTGTAAAAACCAAGGTTTTAAATAATTTAAATGCAACAGATACAGAAATGTTATATACTTCGGCTTGGGGAGATGATGCTGGTTACACATTTCCAGAATATGTTGGCTTTGATAAGTTTACATTAGAAGTCAAAGTTAGTGAAGGAAGAATGGAAGTAATTATGAATGGAGTCTCGAAAGTGTATGATGATATTCACATTCAAAAATGGGGAATCTTTGAAAACTATTTTAAGGCTGGAAATTATTTAGTCACCCAAGATATTGGTGCGAATGCCAAAGTAGAATATTATAAATTAGAAGTGTCTCACTAAACATAAATTATTATGGGACAAATTAGTTTTTTATACAATTAAAATATAAATTTGGTTTACCACCACTTTATCTGAAAATAAGCTAGTATGAAGTTAGAAGTAATAACGAAAACAGAAAACCAAAGCATTCAAGACTCAATTATTCTTAAAATTAGAGACTTGATTAATGTTAAAAACTTAGAGCCAGGAGAGAAACTCCCATCAGAAAGAATGCTCTCTGAACGGTTTGAAGTTACTAGAGGAAACATTAGAGAGGCGATCCAGAAATTAGAGTTTTATGGGATCCTAAACTCTATTCCGCAAAGTGGAACCTTCGTTGCTAATATTGGAGTAACTGCCATGAATGGGATGATTGACGATATTTTAAGACTAGAAGATCCAGATTTTAAATCCTTAGTTGAAACAAGAATTTTGTTAGAATTAAAAACAGCAAGATTAGCTGCTTTAAGAAGAACAGAAGAAGATTTAGTATTGATGAAAAATGCGTTGGATGCCTATGCTGAAAAAGTATTAAAGGGTGAAGATGCTGTACAAGAAGATTTATTATTTCATTTAGCAATCGCAAAAGCAAGTGGTAATAGCACAATGAATACATTTATGCTAATCATCACACCTGAGATTATCACCAATTTTGAAAAATATCATGTTTGTGATGATGATCAATCTCACAAAGGAATTCAAGAACATACAGATATATACAACGCTATTGTAGACCAAAACCCAAAATCAGCAAAAGAGAAAATGAAGATTCATTTTAAGATACTATATCAGTATTGTTATAATATATAATAAGCAGTAAAGGAGTGCACGATCCTTACTACTTATAAAGAAATTTTCTGAGGGAAAATAACAACATTAATCAAACCAAGTAATTTTAATTCCAGCGTTTTCTCGCACGGCTAATACTTCAAGATTAATATAAAAATAAGACAAGCAAGACTGTTTGTTTGAATCATAATGCTACCAAAGCATTTGTAATCGAATTAAATAAAATGAAAGTAAAAGGACTTAGATGGTGGATTATAATATTAATATTTATAGCCACTGTTATAAATTACATCGATAGAACTGCATTTGCCCTTTTATGGCCAGAAATGGGAAAAGACTTGGGGATGGATAATTCCGATTATGCACTTATGCTTAATGTCTTTATGATCACCTATGCTGCAAGTAAATTTTTATCAGGAAGATTGTACGATAAAATAGGTACTAGAATAGGTTTTACTTTATCTATCCTAGTTTGGTCTTTAGCTGCTGCTTTTCATGCTGTAGCAAGAGGGATTATATCATTATCACTTGTACGTGGTCTACTAGGTCTAGGAGAAGCAGGATTATGGCCAGGAACTGTAAAAAATAATGGAGAATGGTTTCCTGTAAAACAAAGAGCATTGGCACAGGGTATATTTAACTCTGGAGCTTCAATAGGGAATGTAATAGCTCCTGTTATTATAGTTTATTTGTATTCACAATTTGGATGGAAGTCTACTTATATAATATTAGGTGTTTTAGGTCTAATTTGGGTAATTCCTTGGTTGATTATTAACAAGTCTAAACCAGAAGATCACCCTTGGATTACAAAGGAAGAAAGAAATATGTTGCTTAATGATCGAATAGAAAACGATGTAGTAATTGTTGAAGGTGCTAAAAGTTTACCTGTTTTGAAAATTTTGAGTTTCAAACAACCATGGGGAATTTTATTATGTAGGTTTTTTATAGAACCTATTTGGTGGTTTTTTGCAGGTTGGATGCCAATTTATTTAAACTCTAAATTTGGTCTAAGTATAGAAGAAATAGGAAAGACTATGTGGATTTCTTATTTAATGGCAGCAGCAGGAGGAATCCTAGGAGGGTTATTTACAGAAGCAATAATAAAACGTACTTCAATTGATTTTGGTAGAAAAGCGAGTATTATTTTAGGAAGTATATTAATTATAATTGGCTTTGTTTCAATTATACTATTTGTAACCGAATCAAATTATATGACCTTCATTTACTTAGCAGGCTTAGCGCTTTTTGGTTTCCAATTTGCAATAGGTAATATTCAAACCTTATCTAGCGATTTGTTTAGAGGGCCATCAGTTGGTACGTTAGCAGGATTAGCTGGAACTGTAGCTGCTTTCTCACCTATTATCATGAATTGGTTTATTGGAAGAATTACAGAAGGAGGATCATATATACCTGCATTTATAGCTATAACTGTTTCGGTGGTTTTAGCTGTTCTAGCTATCTTATTCTTAATTAGAAACGTAGGTTTAGTAATAAAAGAAGAAAAATAAACAACGAATTAACAAACAAAAAATAAAATTAAAAATGAATAAATCTACAGGTAAAGTAGCTATAGTCACAGGAGCTACAGGAGGTATCGGTTTTGAAGTGTCCAAAAGATTAGGGAAAGACGGATATATTGTAATCTTAAACGGTATTGATGATGAAGCAGGAGCTAAAAGAACGAAAGAACTTATAGCAGAAGGAATTACTGCAGAATACTACGGATTTGATGTCACAGATGAAGAAGCTGTAACCTCAAATATTAATAAAATAGGAGAAAAATATGGTAAGATTGATCTTCTTGTAAACAACGCAGGAGGATTAGGTGGAAGATCTAGGTTTGAAGAAATGACGACTGAATTTTATAGAGGTGTTATGGCTTTAAATCTTGACTCAACATTTTTTGCTTCAAGAGCTGCTATACCCTTTCTTAAAAAAGGCACAAATGCTTCTATAATTAACTATACATCTAACGCTGGTTGGAATGCAGGTGGTCCAGGAGCTGGTATCTACGGAACATCTAAAGCTGGTGTTCATGCAATAACAAGAGCATTAGCAAAAGATCTTGCAGAATACGGAATTAGAGTAAATGCTGTATCTCCTGGTACAATCGACACTCCTTTTCATGCCCAAATTAAATCAACGAAACCAGAAGTATTTGCTTCTTGGAAAAATAATATTATGCTAGGAAGATTAGGTCAACCTGAAGAAGTAGCGTCAGTTGTTTCATTTTTGGCAAGTGATGATGCTGCTTTTATTACAGCTGAAACTATCCAAATTGGAGGTGGACAAGCTTTAGGAATATAAATTATAGAATTAGTAAAATTATAGTAAAAATGAAAAAAGTAGTCACTTTTGGAGAAATAATGTTGCGTTTAGCGCCACAAGGGTTTTTAAGATTTTCACAAGCTTCTAGCTTTGATGTTGTTTACGGTGGAGGAGAATCTAATGTAGCGGTGTCTTTAGCAAACTATGGAGTTCCTGTAGATTTTGTAACACGTTTACCTAACAATGACATTGGTCAATGTGCCATGATGGAAATGCGTAAAAGAGGTGTTGGAGTTGATAAAATTGTTTATGGAGGTGATCGCCTAGGAATTTACTTTTTAGAAACAGGAGCCGTAAGTAGAGGAAGTAAAGTGGTTTATGATAGAGCACATTCTGCAATTGCTGAAATAGAATCTGGAATGATCGATTGGGATGCCGTTTTTGAAGGTGTAGAATGGTTTCATTGGACAGGAATTACACCTGCAATTTCTCAAGGAGCAGCAGACGTTTGTTTAGAAGCAGTTAAAGCTGCAAGTAGACTTGGAATTACAATTTCTACCGATTTAAATTATCGTGCAAAACTTTGGAATTATGGAGGAGATCGTGAAACAATTATGACAGAACTGACATCCTATTGTGATGTTGTTCTAGGGAATGAGGAAGATGCTGAAAAACATTTCGGAATAAAACCAGAAGGATTAGATATTACCACGCAAGGACACGATGTAAAAGCAGAGGCATTTTTATCTGTATGTACTCAAATGATGGAGAAATTTCCAAGAGCCAAAAAAGTCATCACAACTTTAAGAGGATCTATATCTGCGTCTCATAATTCATGGGCTGGGGTTTTGTATGATGGTATTAAAATGTATCAATCACCACAATACCAAATTACAGATATTGTAGATCGTGTTGGAGGTGGAGATTCTTTTATGGGTGGATTGATTTATGGATTATTAAAATATCCAAAAGACGATCAAAATGCGCTAAATTTTGCAGTTGCTGCATCCTGTTTAAAGCATACAATTAAAGGAGATGCAAACTTAGCAACCGTATCAGAAGTTGAAAAATTAATGGGAGGAGATTCATCCGGTAGAGTAGCACGATAATAAATACAATAATGGCACAATTTTCTAGAATAGAAGTAGCGACAGTAATGGGTCAAACGGGGCTTGTTCCTTTGTTTTATCATAACGATATAGAAGTCAGTAAAAAAGTAATAAAAGCTTGCTACGATGGCGGAGCTCGTTTGTTAGAGTTTACTGCAAGAGGAGATTTTGCTTTTGAGATTTTTGCTGAACTTACAAAATATGCAATCAATAAACTTCCAGGAATGATTATGGGCGTTGGTTCAATAACCGATGCGGCTGCAGCTTCATTGTATATGCAATTAGGAGCTAATTTCATTGTAACTCCAGTATTAAGAGAAGACATCGCTATTGTTTGTAACAGACGGAAAGTATTGTGGTCTCCAGGCTGTGGTTCTTTAACCGAAATTGCAAGAGCTGAGGAATTGGGTTGTGAAATTGTGAAATTATTTCCAGGTGGAATTTATGGACCTGATTTTGTGAAAGCTATTAAAGGTCCTTGTCAGTGGACAAGTATTATGCCTACAGGTGGAGTATCACCAACTCAAGAAAACTTAGAAGCTTGGTTTAAAGCAGGAGTTACTTGTGTAGGTATGGGATCTAAATTAATGGCAAAAGATGCAGACGGGAATTTTGATTATGCTAAAATTAAAAGCAATACTAAAGAGGCTTTAGATATAATTAAATCTCTTAAATAATAAGAGTACATTTAACTATTAAATAGACAAACCCTTCAATATTTAAATTGAAGGGTTCTTTTTTATGAAAAACAATTCTGCGATTTTTTATATGATATTTAGCGTTATTGCATTTGCAATAATGAATGCTATTGTTAAATACTTAAATGATTTTGATGTATATCAATTAGTGTTTTTTAGATCTATTGGAACCTTAGTTTTTACAATTCCTTTACTAATTAAATACAAAATTCCATTTTTAGGAAATGATAAAAAGTTGCTGTTGCTTAGAGGGATCTTTGGAGTAATCTCATTAACTTGTTTTTTTTATTCTTTAAATTACTTAGCTATAGGTACAGCTGTTTCTTTAAGATATACATCACCTATTTTTGCAGCTATTTTTGCATTATTTCTTTTAAAAGAAAAAATTAAACACATACAGTGGGCTTTGTTTTTTATCTCTTTTATGGGTGTTTTAATCATTAAAGGTTTTGGGGTAGAAGTAAATTCTATAGGATTATTATTTGTCATCTTATCAGCCGTTTTTTTAGGTTTAATATTTGTAGTAATTAGAAAACTTGGGAATAAAGAAAACCCACTAGTAATTATTACTTATTTTATGATGATGGCTTTTGTTTTTGGAGGTTTGATGTCTATTAACAATTGGAAACAACCTAATTTAAATGAATGGCCATTACTTTTAAGTCTAGGTGTTTTTGGTTATGTGGGCCAACTATATATGACGAAAGCATTTCAATCTCATGAAACAAATGTGATAGCTCCGTTAAAATATTTAGAAGTCATTTTCACAATTTTAATTGGTGTTTTTTGGTTTGGTGAAATTTATAATTTAGGAACTTTATTAGGAGTCTTTTTAATCTTACTAAGTTTAGTTTATAATATTTATTTAAAAAGAAAAAAGAGCTAAAAAATTAGCATAAACAAGCTTTCTTAGATTAGTCTCTTAAAAGTCCAATAGTCCCTATTTTGTTATTCTCCTTCAGTAAATATGATTTTTTACCCGGAATAAAATTCTTTTTATCATCCCATTTAGGGCTTTTATAAAAAATGTTAGTTTGACTTGCCTCTTTTGTGGTTTTTACTTCACCACTAGCATGAATTAAGCAATTTTCTATCGTATTTTTTGTCCCTGATAAGTTTACAGGATTTTTTAAATTATAGCTATTATCAAATACAGAATTCTTAATTGTTACCTCAGGAATTCCTTTTGTTTTTAAAACAATTCCTTTTTCAAAGTTTCCAACTTTACTAAAGATACAATTACTTACTTCTAACTTTCCTCCTAGCATCGCTAATGTTGGGTCTACTTTATAATAATTGAGAGCAAACTCTTCAATATTACTAAAGACACTATTTCGGATGCTTATAAATTCTGCACTATACTTTCCAAAAGTCTTCTCATATGATAAATTTAAACCCCTATAGCTATCTATAAACTTTGAGTTTACAATGCTAATTGTATCAGCTTTAGTGCCAATATAAGCTTTGAAAATACTACCTCCTTTTTTGTTGTTGAAGTTTTTAAATGTAGAATTTTTTATGAAAAGATTATAAGGTTCTGAATTATCTTTATCTGGAGAAACAATGGCATACTTTACTTTAGTGTCATTATCCCCATCGATTGTTAAACCATCTAAGATTAATGTGCTTTTTGGTCGAACTCTAAAGAAATAATTCAAAGATTTTGGTAAATTGTTATTTGCTTTTATAATGCTTTCCCCGTTTCCTTTGATGGTAATATGACCATTTATTTTTTGAGTTTTATCTACAAAGTAAGTGCCGTCACCCAAAACCAACGTCGTTCCAAAACTTGCTTTTTTAATCGCTTTAGCTAACGTTCCTGTTCCGGGTTGAACAACTACAGTTTCTTTCTTAAGAATAACTATTGGAGCAACAATTTCTGGTTTCCACCTAGGACCAGTTTTCATTAATAAAGCCTCAGGGTATCTTCCGTTGTTTAAATTAAAAGCTCCTATAATATTTATTTTTCTAGCTGTTCTTGCAATATCCAATAGCGGACTGTTTTCGTTTTTAAAGCTAGAAACTAAAATTTTATTTTCTTTGGTTGGCATTGGAAGTGACCTCAACATTTTCCAATCGATAGTTTCTTTTGTAAATAGCTTTTCATCTACTGAAGCTTTAGAATCGACAATATTATTATGAAAAGAGATTCCACTAATATTATCATATGCATTAGAAATAGTTCCGCTATTAGTATTGGTGATTAAATTGTTTGCGAAAATGGTATTTATTGGAGGCAAACTTCTTTCGCTATCTTTTCCAGCAGCGAATTCAACAGGACCACAATTTATGATGGTATTGTGCTGAACATCAACATTTTTTACTTGATTATATCTATTCAATGGAGAATTTGGAACACCATTCATGATTACTATCGGGCCACGAAATCCATCACCTTTCAAGCCAATTAGTAAGTTATTTCTTACAACATGACCTTCATTAATGATTCTGATTCCTCCTGTTTTTGAAACGTTATTACCTAAGAAAACATTATTTTCTACTAAAGCATTATTACCATGACGTAAGGTTAAGGTTCCTTTGCTTTCTATGAAAAGATTGTTACGAAAAATATTGTCACCAGATTTATTCGAGATGATCTCAATCTCTCCATCGCAATTTTTAAATGTATTATGTTCTACTATTGTTTTAGAAGATTTCATTGAATACGCGCTCGTTCCAATTCTAATCGTTTCACCACCATTTTTTCCTAAATCTGGACGAAATCCAAAAGTGTTATGATCAATTTGATGATTATTTTCTACATGAGAGTCACCTTTTAACCAAACAACAAGTGTTGTTCCATCATTGGTTTTTCCTGTAAAATTATTATGGTCAACTCTATTGTTTTTACCCCAAAGATCTACCCAGTGTGTGTTTATGCTAATATCTGTTGGGTTGTAGTATGAAACTGTACAGTTAGTTACTCTTGAATTAAAAGCGAATTCTTTAGAGTTTTTCTTAAAGGAAATAACATATTTATCAGTAGGTGTACCATCTTTAAACCAAAGACCCTCTACTACTAAGTACTTGCCAGAAAGATTCATTTTAGAGTCGCCAGTGATAAGGACTTCTCCTGCTGTCTCTGCTTTAATAGTAATAGGACTTTCTTTTTTTCCAATTCCTGTTACTTTAAAATGAACATCTTTCCATTCTCCATTTTTTAAAACAATAACAGATCCTGGTATTGCTTTTTTGATGGCAGAATTAAACTCAGTTATGTTCTTTACTAAAGTTTGAGAAGTAATCGTAAGGCAAATAAATAAGCCTAAAGAGACAGTTAAAAATGTTTTCATTATAATTGGTTTACCAGATTGGTTTACCAAATATAAGAAAATTTAATGAAATTTACTTAGCAGCTCTCATAAACTCTTCAGCTTTGGCGACCATGTTTTTACTTCCACAGATAAACGGAACACGTTGATGAAGTTCGGTAGGTTCTATATCCATAATTCTAGTAAAGCCATCACTTGCCGTTCCATTAGCCTGTTCAGCGATAAAAGCCATTGGATTGCATTCATATAGTAGACGTAGTTTTCCAGTAGGATTTCTAGATCCTTTTGGATACATATAAATACCCCCTTTAATCATATTTCTGTGAAAATCAGAAACTAAAGAACCAATATATCTACTTGTATAAGGTCTGTCACCTTCTTCTTGTTGACAATATTTAATGAAATTTTTTATCCCCAGTGGGAAATCTAAATAATTTCCTTCATTTACAGAATAGATGTTTCCATCAACAGGAAATTGCATGTCTGGATGTGATAAATAAAATGATCCAATAGCTGGATTTAAAGTGAAACCATTAACACCATGTCCGGTTGTATATACTAACATAGTAGAAGTTCCATAAACTACATAACCAGCAGCAACTTGTTCACTTCCTTTTTGTAAGAAGTCTTCTAGCTTAACAGGAGTTCCAACAGGAGTTACTCTTCTGTAAATTGAAAAGATGGTTCCTACGGATACATTTACATCAATATTAGACGAGCCATCTAAAGGGTCTATTAAAACAATATATTTATTTTGATGATTTTCATCTTGACTATTAATGGAGATAAAACTATCTTCTTCTTCACTTGCAATTCCGCAAACAATATTTCTTTTTGTAAGTGTCTGAATAAATTTTTCATTGGCATATACATCCAATTTTTGTTGATCTTCTCCTTGTATATTAGTGTCTCCTGCATTCCCAATAATATCAACTAAACCCGCTTTGTTTACTTCATGATTGACAACTTTAGCTGCTAATCTTATAGAGTTAATTAACCTAGATAACTCTCCGGAAGAAAATTTAAATGAAGATTGATTTTCAATAATAAATTCTCCAAGAGTTTGATTTTTGCTAGCCATACAAAAGTTTTATTTTTATGGTACAAATATGCTGATTTTTTTACGCTGCTACAACGATTTCGTGAAACTTATTTACAACCATTACAATCCATTAGATTATATTTGATTCTTAATCTATAAAATGAGTTTTACAATAAGATTTGCGACAAAAACTGATATGGTTTCTGTTCATCAATTAATTACAGAATTGGCTATTTTTGAAAACGAACCAAATGCTGTAGAAATATCAATTTCTGATTTAGAAAATGATGGTTTTTCTAAAGAACCAAAATTTAAAATATTTATTGCTGAAGAAAATGGAATTACTATTGGGATGGCTTTATTCTACGAACGATATTCTACTTGGAAAGGAAAAGCAATTCATTTAGAAGATTTAATAGTAACAGAATCTAAAAGAAAACTTGGAGTAGGGAAGGCCTTATATAGTAAGTTAATGCAGTATGCATTTGACCATAATTATAAACGTGTGGCCTGGGAAGTGCTAGATTGGAATAAAAATGCGATAGATTTTTATGAAAGTACAGGGGCTAAAATTTTAGAAGGATGGTATGTTGTTCATATGACTGAGGGAAATTTAGAGAAATTTATAAAGAGCTAGTATTGAAGGTATATAAATTTGGTGGAGCGTCTATAAAAGATGCAGAGAGCATTAAAAATGTTGCTCATATCTTACAGCAAGAAGGAACTGAGAATTGTTTGTTGGTTATTTCTGCGATGGGAAAAATGACCAATGCGTTTGAAAAAATTGTCAATGCATATTTTAATGACAAAGGAAAACTAAGTCAATCTATCAAATTTGTTACCGATTTTCACACAAATATTTTAACCGATCTATTTCCTGATAATGACGAAATACATCAAGAAGTAATTGTTTTAATTGGAGAAATGGTTCGCTTTTTAGCCCAAAATAAATCAAAAGACTACGATTATCTGTATGACCAAACTGTTTGTTTTGGAGAATTGTTATCGACAACGATTGTATGTTCGTATTTTACTAAAGTCGGAATTCAGAATAGTTGGAAAGACGTTCGAAAATTGATAAAAACTGACAGTACTTTTAGAGATGCAACCGTATATTGGGAAGAAACACAACACATAATTACCAAAGAGATTGATACATCAAAACTAACCATTGTACAAGGGTTTCTTGGAGGAGATTCAAAAGGAAACACAACAACTTTAGGTAGGGAAGGTTCTGATTATACAGCAGGGATTTTTGCCTATTGTTTAGGAGCAAAAGATGTAACAATTTGGAAAGATGTTCAAGGTGTTCTAAACGCAGATCCAAGGGTTTTTAAAGAAACACAATTGCTAGAGCAAATTTCTTATGAAGAAACCATAGAAATGGCCTTTTATGGAGCGTCTGTAATTCATCCAAAAACAATTCAACCGCTTCAAAGCAAAGAAATTATATTATATGTTAGATCATTTAAAGATGTCAGCTTACAAGGAACAAAAGTAAGTAGAGGTGTTGCTATTCAACCTTTAGTTCCCTGTTATATTGTGAAGAAAAAACAAGTATTGATTTCTATTTCTACGATAGATTTTTCTTTTATGGTTGAAGATAATATCAGTCATATTTTTAATTTATTGCATCAATACCAATTAAGAGTTAATTTAATTCAGAATTCAGCGATTAGTTTTTCTGTTTGTGTTGATAATAAATTTAATCATTTTGATGACTTTTATGACATCTTAAAATCATCATTTAAAGTCTCATTTGTTAAAGGTGTTGATCTATATACGGTACGACATTTTACAAATGACTCCTTGCAGGAAATTTATAATAAAGGAGAGTCGTTATTAACCCAGATAAACAAAGAGACTGCACAAGTAGTAGTTCTGCAAAAATAAGTGGGTATCTTTTGTTTTTTTAGTTATGTTTGTAGATACACGAAGTTTTGATTTATGGAGTTAGTTACATCTAAAGAAATTGCCAAAGTAATTGGTACCGATAAGTTTGGTTTTATTGGAACTTTTGTTGGTTGGATTCTTTTAAGATTGCTAAGAATATCCAAAGTTAATAAGATTTATCAAAAACATAAAGACAAAAAAGATTTACCATTTTTAAATGGAATTCTAGATGAATTTCAAATCGAGTTTGAAATACCAGAAGAAGATTTAAGAAGAATTCCTAAAGAAGGACCTTTTATTACAGTGTCTAATCATCCTTTAGGTGGAATTGACGGTATTCTTTTACTAAAATTATTAATAGAGCATAGACCAGATTATAAAATAATTGCTAATTTTTTATTGCATAGAATAGAGCCACTAAAACCCTATGTAATGCCGGTGAATCCTTTTGAAACCCATAAGGATGCAAAATCTAGCGTTGCAGGTATAAAAAGCGCTCTTCAACATTTAAAAAATGGAAACCCGTTGGGTATTTTTCCAGCCGGAGAAGTATCTACCTACAGAGATGGTAAATTAATGGTAGATAAACCTTGGGAAGAAGGAGCTGTTAAATTAATAAAAAAAGCAGAAGTTCCGGTTATTCCAATTTATTTTCATGCAAAAAACAGTAGGCTGTTTTATATCCTGTCAAAAATCAGTGATACGTTTAGAACTGCTAAATTACCTTCAGAATTATTGTCTCAAAAAAACAGAGTTATTAAGGTAAGAATAGGGAAGCCAATCTCGGTAAAAGATCAACAAGAATATAAAGACATTACTTCTTTTTATGAGTTTATTAGAAAGAAAACATATATGTTGGCAAATCCTTTTGAGAAAAAATCACAAAACATTCTTTCTTCTCAAAATTTAAAAATTTCTGCTCCACCAAAAAAAATTACCCTACAAAAAAATGTACAAAGTTTTATTAAAGAGGTAGAATCTTTAAGAAGCAACGGGAATAGATTATTAGAAAGTAAAAATTATGAAGTGTTTTTTGCTTCAGCAAAAGAAATCCCAAACCTTCTTCATGAAATAGGAAGACTACGAGAAATCACTTTTAGAGACGTTGGTGAAGGAACCAATAAGGCCATAGATATTGATAAGTTTGATAAATATTATCACCACATGTTTTTGTGGGATCAGCATGCTAATGTGTTGGCTGGTGCCTATAGAATGGGACTAGGAAAAGATATCTACAAGAAATATGGTATTGAAGGGTTTTATATACAAACATTATTTAGGGTAGAGCCAGAGTTATATGGAATGATGGAGCAAACCATAGAAATGGGAAGAGCGTTTATTATTAAAGAATATCAACAAAAACCGATGCCTCTTTTCTTACTTTGGAAAGGAATTGTTCATGTTACTTTGCGTTACCCAGAACATAAATATTTAATGGGAGGAGTTAGCATTAGTAATCAGTTTTCTGATTTTTCTAAATCATTGATGATAGAATTCATGAAATCTCATTATTACGATCCATATGTCGCGCAATATATTTATCCTAAGAAAGAATTTAAGGTAAAATTAAAAGATGCGGATAAAGATTTTGTATTTGATGCTACCAAAGCTGATATGCAAAAGTTTGATAAAATTATTGATGAAATAGAACCAGGTGCACTTAGAATTCCGGTTTTAATTAAAAAATACGTGAAGCAAAATGCACGTTTGGTTGCCTTTAATGTAGATCCAAAATTTAACAACGCAGTTGATGGATTAATGTATATTAAAGTTGCAGATATACCTGATAGTACCGTAAAACCAGTGATGGAAGAATTTCAAGCAGAGCTAGAAAGAAAAGCGAGTGAAGTATCTCAAAAACAAGATCTTTAGTTCTCATTCTCTACAACCTAACTGAAATAGAAGCGTTTAAACTTTGTAAGAATTAAGAAAAAGGCGTAATTTTGCACTCAAATTTTTTAAGAATTATAGACTACAATGAATATTATAAAAGAAAATGTAGACGCATTAAATGCTGTTGTAAAAGTAGATATCCTTACTGAAGATTATCAAGCAAAAGTGGATAAGATTTTAGTAGATTACCGTAAAAAAGCTGACATTCCTGGATTTAGAAAAGGTCAAGTACCCATGGGAATGATAAAAAAGCAGTACGGAAAATCTATCATGATTGATGAGGTAAATAAAATTTTACAAGAAGCATTGAATAAATTTTTAACGGAAGAAAAATTAGAGATTTTAGGAAACCCAATCCCTAAATCTCCAGAAGATTTTTCTTGGGATGCAGAAAATTTCACTTTTGAATTCGAATTAGGACTTGCTCCTCAATTTAAAGTAGACTTAACATCTAAAAAGAAAGTTACTCAATATACTATTACAGCTGATGATGCTTTAATAGATAAAGAAGTAGAAAATTTACGATCTCGTTACGGGAAAATATCAGCTACAGACGTAATTGATGAAAGCACTAACGTGACAGGAACTTTTGTAAACGAAGAAAAAGAGATTGAAAATAAATCAACAATCAACTTATCAGACTTAAAAGGGAAATCAAACTTAAAAAAGTTTGTGGGGAATAAAGTTGGTGATGTTTTAGAGTTAAAAACAAAAGGATTGTTTTCTGACGATCATAAATTAACGGCAGCATTAGGTCTTTCTAATGATGATGTTCAGTCATTAGATATGAATGTTTCTTTTACAATTGAAGAAACTACTGAAATTGAATTAGCAGAATTAGATCAAGAATTATTTGATAAATTGTTTACAGACGGAAGTGTGAAAACAGTGACAGAATTAAGAAATAAGATTAAAGAAGACGCTGAAAAACAATTTCTACAACAAGCAGATCAACAATTATTAAATGCCGTTACTGAGTATTTAATAGAGAACACTAAATTTGATTTACCTGCTGAGTTCTTAAAAAAATGGTTGGCAACTGCAGGAGAAAAACAATTAACGGCTGAAGAAGCTGCTGAGGAATATAACAAATCTGAAAAAGGATTACGTTATCAATTAATTCAAGAGAAAGTTATTAAAGATAATGACATCAAATTGGATTATGAAGAGCTTAAAGAATACGCTAAAGGTTTTATTAGAAGTCAAATGGCGCAGTTTGGAAATATGAATCCAGAAGATGCTGAATTAGAAGACATCGCGAATAGAATTTTAGGAAATCAAGAAGAAGCTAAGAGATTACAAGATCAATTGGTAAGTCAGAAGTTAATGACTTTTTACAAAGAAAACATGACTTTTAAGACTAAAAAAGTAAGCTACGAAGGTTTTATCAAAGAAGTTTACAAATAGGATACTATTTATATCAAAAAGAAAAACTCCTCTTGTTAAAGAGGAGTTTTTTTGGCTTTTTATTATAAAAAATTATTCATCAATAGTTCCTATCTTTACACATCTAATTTTTTTAAAAATATATCAATGGATTACGGAAGAGAATTTGAAAAATACGCAACCAAACATC
>TARA_R110001632_G_scaffold102076_4_pt1 | contig 15071 bp, 11 predicted proteins | sample TARA_R110001632 | Tara Oceans TARA_R110001632 (sample SAMEA4398266) | marine metagenome | biome: Polar Biome; feature: [SRF] surface water layer (ENVO:00010504); material: water (ENVO:00002006), including particulate matter (ENVO:01000060) such as... | depth 5 m
TCTTATTACAATATCAGGCGATGGTGTAAACGCCACTGCATACGCTAATGTAGAATCCGGTCAGATCAAACGGATAAATATGGTTAATATAGGTACTAACTACTCGAAAGCTAACGTGGCTATAACAGCAGCCTATGGCTCTGGTGCTACAGCACAACCTAAAATATCACCTCCGGGTGGTCATGGTCTTGATCCTGTAGATGAGCTCAGCGCTCATAACTTAATGTTAAGCGTGCGACTTAGTGGAACAGAGGGCAATACATTGCCTTCGAATAACGATTTTAGAAGAATAGGTCTCATAAAGAACCCGGTTCTAGCGAGCAACGGAAGCGCAGCAACTGCAGCGGCATATGACCAAACAGTAAAGCTTTCTGTTATTAATGTTACAGGTATACCAGACCGTGATGAGATGATCACAGGTGATATATCCGGAGCATCAGCAAGACTTGTATATTTTGCTAACAATACATCTACAAATACAACAGGTGATTTAAAAGTACTAGCAGTAAACGGCACGTTCCAGAGTGAAAGGTTTACTGCTAACACAACAGGTGTAACAGGTAATGTTACATCAACTATAATAGGAGATCTAGCACCTTATAAAGGTGATATCCTATATGTAGAAAATAGACAAGCATCTGTAAGAACTTACGATCAGATAGAAGATATTAAACTTACACTGCAGTATTAACGGGATAAGAAATGGCAGCCAATACTAATACAGTGACATTGTCAACTAATTTTAATGTTGACCCGTATTACGATGATTTCGATGAGACTAAAGATTATCATCGCATTCTATACCGTCCCGGTTTAGCAGTACAGGGTCGTGAACTGACCCAGATGCAGACTATCTTACAAAATCAAATTGATAGATTTGGTGAGAGCATCTATAAGGAAGGTTCTGTAATTAAAGGAATCGACACAAGATTTGAACCTATTAACTTTGTTAAAATTAGAGATAATGACTCTACAAGTACAAGCGTTACAGCAAACAATTTCCTCAATCTCGAAGTCAGAGGTGCTTCTTCTAATGTATTAGGTGTTGTATTAGATACAGCGACTGGTTCTGAAGCTGCAAGTCCTGGTCTTAAGACACTGTTTATTAAATATATCGATACTGGTAGTACAAGCACAACAGGTAACGTACACTTTACACATGCAGAAACTATTAATTCTGTAACTGGTGGATTCAGCGCTAATGTAGCTAGCGAATCTTCTTCGACGGGTCTCGGATCCCGTCTTGTTATATCCGAAGGTATTATTTTTGCTAAAGATCACTTTATTAGAGTAGCACCTCAGTCACTTGTTATTGGAAAATATTCAAGAATAGCATCATACAAAGTAGGCTTTGATGTAACAGAGACTATAGTAGATTATACGACTGACTCAACACTATTAGATCCTGCTAACGGATCCTACAACTATGCAGCCCCTGGAGCCAATAGACTTAAGCTTACTGCAACGCTCGCAAAGTACCCGATAACCGCAACAACATCGACAAACTTTGTTGAACTGCTTAGAGTAGCAGGTGGCGAAATTATACAGTCTAGATCAAAGCCTGATTACAGTGTAATAAACGAGTATATTGCTCGTAGACATTATGACACATCCGGTAACTTTGTTGTTAATGGTTTAGCTGTACGACTAAGAGAGCATCTTGATCAAGCAAATAATCAAGGTAGATACTCAACAGATAACAACGGAGACTCGACGAAGCTCATTGTCGAAGTAGATCCAGGTAAGGCATTTATCAAAGGTAACGATGTTATTACCTCGGTAACTGTACCGGTGGCAATACCAAAATCAATTTCTTATAACTCACTTGAGCAAGTAAATGTAACACCCAACTACGGAAACTATCTTACCGTAGATGAGGCTGCTGGTGTATGGGATGTAAATAACCATGGCATAGTATCGTTACGCACTCAAGCGGTTAACGCGGTTTCAAACACATCATATTCTACTGATGCGTCTGTAATAGGTAACGAGATAGGCAAAGCAAGAGTTAAACATATAGAGCATATATCCGGTACTAAAGGATCTGCAGCTGCGAAATATAAGCTGTACCTTTATGATATCGAAATGGCTAATGATGTATTTACATCAGTAAGAAGCTTGCATCTCGACAATTCTGGTGAATCTCAGGCTAATGCAGTTTGTGATATTGTGCCAGGTAGTAGCGGAGATACTGCTCTCTCCGAGGTTAGTTTTAATCGTAGTATATTTAACTTACCAGTGTCGAGCACAAAAACATTAAGAGATACTACGGGCAACATTGATACTAATTTTACTTTCTTAAAGAAGTTTAATGTTACTATAGGAACAGATGGTACGTTCTCCCTTGCCACAGGGGCAGTGGATGAAACGTTCCCGTTCTCTACAGGTATAATCTCTGATACTAATACGCAAACAAATTTCCATGTCGTATTTAATGACGAAGTGGCGAGTGCGGGTACTGTAGATACAGGCTCTATAACCAATGGTGCTAATACCATTACAGGTCTAACAGCTGCAGACACTAAATTTAATATTGGTGATGTTGTAGTTCTGGGGGGAGAATCATACTCCGTTAGCGCTGTGGCAGCTAGTAGCTTATCTACATTAAATAACTCTTCAAGCACACATACTACTGTAGCCGTTACTAAAACGTTTAAATCTGGTCAAGTAATAGATATGGCTGGAGTAGGCGGCGATGCAGCAAATAGAACAATTAATATAACCTCTGCTACTAACTCCTCTTTTGACATTCAGGAGACGTTAGCATCCTCAGTGTCAGCTACGGTTATAACCGAGATTACTAAGGTAGACGGACAAGAGATCGCTAAGGCATATAACTCTAATCGCTTCGTGCAAATTAGAGTAACAGATAATGCAGGAAGTACAACAGGTCCATGGGACCTCGGTTTCTCAGATGCGCATAAAATAATATCCGTAAGAAAGAAGACTGGCAACACAGCATTTACAACTACGTCGGAAGGAGTTGAGGTAACTAGTGATTTCCTTCTAGATAACGGTCAAACAGACAACCTGTACAGACACGGTGCTCTCAAGTTAGCGCCGAATAAGACAGCAGCTGAAGGTGATGTATACCTCGTTAAATTAAATTACTTCTCACATGATACATCACAAGGTATTGGATACTTTTCTGTTGACTCTTATCCGATTGACGATAGTAACGCCGCTAATACAACAGCTATTACTACTCAAGAGATACCAATATATAGATCTCCTGTACACGGATCATCACATGATTTAAGAGATAGTATCGATATTAGACCTCGTATAACAGATACAGCAACTGATGCTACTGTTGTAGGTTCTGCATCGATCAACCCTGCAGTAAGTACAGCTATCGATACCGTATCTGGCGGCTTAAGATACATGGCGCCAAACGAGAATATGACAGCAGATTTAGATTACTATCTGCCACGTAAAGATCTCGTAACGATGAGTCCTGATGGCGCATTAAAGATAACATTTGGAGCAGCAGATTTAACTCCTGCGTTCCCAGATGCTCCTGACGAGCATTTAATGCTAGCTAAGCTCGATGTTGCACCGTATCCGTCGCTGTCCACGAGAGTAGCTCAACAATATTCAAGATTTGATCAAGCATGTAGCCTAGTACCGGCAAGAACAGAAAGATATACCATGAAAGATATTGGTACTTTGCGTGATAGAATTGATAATATCGAGTATTATACTAGATTATCGTTGCTAGAAGATCAAGCTACAAACCTCAAGTTTGCTGCTAATACAGGTATAGATAGATTTAAAAATGGTGTAATGGTTGACAGTTTTTCAGGTCACAACATAGGCAATGTATTAGATCCTGACTATAAGATATCTATTGACCGTCTAAAGGGAGAGATGAGACCTCCATTTACAATGAACAGTATTGACTTAGACTTTCAATCATCTAATAGCGCTAATATTATACTTGGACCTCGAGATGCAAGAATCACCGTTAGTGGTACTGATGTATATACTGTTGGTGAGACTGTTACAGCAGGAGCAGCATCAGGTAAGCTTGCATATCAGGTAGGTCGAAGATTATATCTTGAGGATGTATCAGGTACTTATGTCGCATCTTCGACAGCAACAGGTGGTACAAGCACATCGTCTGGTACAATATCTGATGTATCTACTCCTGGTAGTGGCAAGCTGGCTTCTATTACATACTCGCATCGCAAAGCTATTGAGCAGAAGTTTGCATCGACGACAAGAAACGCCGCCGGTCTTTTCTGGAACTTCTTAGCAAAGATTACTCTGAACCCAGAACATGACTTCTGGATGGACACAGTAACAGCGCCAGATCTTGTTGTTAACTTTGATAACACCAATGACAACATCGCAGCTGGGGGATCTACATGGACAGAAAGCTGGGGTGATTGGAGTTATACATGGTACGGTGAAGAGACAGTACTCGATGAATCTGTAAAAGTATATGTAGATACTAATTCACCTCTCGGTGGCCCAGCAGGTCCAGACGGCAGAATACTCGGCGTCCAGGAGATTAAGACATCTCTAATATCGACGCCTGGTGGAACAGCAACGAGGACAGGTGTAAGAACAGGTGTAATACCTAAGACTACATATGAGAATATTGGATCGAAAGTAATTAATACAAGTGTTATACCGTTTATGCGGTCACGTGTTATTAATGTAACCGGTCGAGGCTTCAAACCCAACGCACGAGTGTATGCGTTCTTTGATGGTATTGATGTCAATAGTTACACAACACCAACAAACTCTTCCTTTACCGCTACAGCTGCAGAAGGTACTGCGCTTGTAACAGATTCTAACGGGGATCTTTATTGTAAGTATAGATTACCTAATAGTGACACACTGAGATTCAGAACTGGTGAGAGAAAAATTAGGTTTTCAGATAGTCCTACCAATGAGTCAGGTTCAGGAAACGTTACTACATCCGGTGAGGCTACGTACTCGTCGCGAGGATCAACGCAATCAGTACAAAATACAATTGCTGCTACAAGAACATATGAGACGGTACAGGAAACAATATACGATCAGCAGACAATCTCAAGTACAACTCAAACTGTGTCGAGCACAAAATCAAGTAATATTAAGCTTACTCCGCAAAATATAGACGGAGAAAATCGTGTTAACGTACAAAATATTACCGGTACACCGGAAGCTGATCAGGCTCGTGCTTCTAGCGTAATTCAGTCTGAGGAAGTAACAGGGGACGAGCTCGAGCTGTATTGGAAGTATACGGATAATGGGTTTGGAGACTGGTGTTATGGTGCCGGTGATGATCCGATTGTACAGACGTTTACTATTGGAAACTTTAATAACGTCACTCTTTCTTCTGGTGTATATCTAACTAAGTTTGATTTATTCTTCGCTACGAAAGATGCAACACGACCTGTCTTTGTTGAGATTAGAGAAGTAGATCCTTCAACAGGCTTTATAACGCCGCGTATTGTACCTCTTTCAAGAATTACTCTTGAAGCTGATGATATTAATACGAGCAGTGATGGGTCAGCTGTAACACCTGTACACTTTACGTCACCCATATTCCTAATGGCTAATAAAGAATATGCAATATGCATAAAGCCAGCTGCTAGTAATCCTAACGTAGCGGTATGGGTCTCAAGACTCGGCGGAACAGATACTCTGACAGGGGAAAGAATTAATAAGCAACCATATGTCGGCGTAATGTTTGCCTCGTCTAACGATAGAGTATGGAGCCCTGTACAAGAAGAAGATCTTAAATTTAATATGTACATTGCTAACTTTGCTAAAAATACAACGGCAACTGCAGTGTTTAAGAATCAATCTAAAGAAGTAATGCAGATTGCCTCATCAAATACGTTTAATATAGTAGGTGAGCAAGTTGTTGGTGATACAACAATAACATCAGTTAATACAGTGTTATCTGTTAACACGGGTCTAGTGTTAGTAGGTAATACATCAGGTGCTAATGGTTTAATTGTATCTCAATCATCAAATACGTTTGTAGTTAAAGATGTATCTACAGCGAGCAAGTATACAGCCGGCGAAAGAGTTAATGTAGTGCTTAACGGTATCAAGCAAGAGCCGCATACTACAATACATACAGCTGTAACACCTACGGGTGATGTTCTTTACTTTGATCCTGTCAACCAGACTAATACATATCTACACCTAGATAATATTTCTGGAGCTTTTGCTAACAACATGCAGATTAAGGGTCAGACAACAGGTCAGACATCATCTATATTAGCGCTAGAGAATATAGAGATTGATACAGCGAGATTAAATACAGGTTTCTTAGCATTCGAAGGTTCTAGTGTATCTGCTTCAGCAAGATTCTGTAGCTCAGAGACAGCAAGAGATGATCAGTATAGAACCTTGAGTATTAATAAAAATACAAACTTCCGTACGCCTAAGTATTTACTGTCTAAAACGTTAGAGAGCAATATTGGCGGTGTTAGTTCTGGTGAAGTAAAGTTCACAATGTCTACGAATATTCCTAGTATAGGTCCTGTGTTAGATATTGAGAGAGTAAATCTACTTCTTGTTAATAATACGGTAAACAACGACGCTGCTAATGAGACTAGCGCAACAGGTGGTAATGCTGTAGCAAGATATATAACAAGAACAATGGAGCTGCTAGACGGACAAGATGCAGAGGATATTAGAGTTCGACTGCAAGCCTATAGACCGCAGTCAACAGATATTAAAGTATACTATAAGATATTAAATAAAGATGATAGCGACGCATTCAGTGAGCGTAGCTGGGTTCTAATGAATCAAACAACAGTGTCTACAGTATATTCCTCAGAAGAAAATGAGAACGACTATAAGATCTTTGATTATGAGGTACCAGTAGCTAGTCTTTCTGGTACTTCTAATCAAGTACAGTACACTAATAGTCAGAATGTAACATATACTGGTTATAAATATCTTGCGATAAAAGTGGTATTGACTGCCGAAGCATCAGGAGTTGTACCAAAAGTTAATGAGTTGATGTCTATAGCCCTACAGGCTTAATTATGTATAAAAAAGTAGAAAATTTACCTGGCTATGTGCGAGATCCATCTTCGAGCGCTATTATAAATAACGATATTAGTGCATTAACAGCCTATAAACAGCGCAGAGATTATCTTAATAATCAGCACGAAAGCGTACTCGCGTTATCAAAAGATATAAATACTGTAAAACAAGAGATGCAGGATATCAAAATAATGCTTGCAAAAATCTTAGATAAATAGTATAATAACACTAAATATAGGGACCTAAAATGGCACTATTTGACTCAGGTACACCATTAGCAAACGTAGCTCTGTCTGATACATTCAACACATGGCGTGTTCGAACTAATCAGATCAACACACAGGCTGCAGGACTTGCATCTAACAATACTTTTACTGGTACTAATAATATCTTTAACGGTACCTTACAAGCTACAACAGCTAATTTCACAACACTACAAGCTGACGCTATCGATTTTGACGGTGATCTAACAGTAGATTTAATTGCTGCCAACACAATTAATGCTGTAGCAGCTAACTTTACCACTCTTCAGGCTGATGCTATCGACTTTGATGGTGATTTAACCGTTGATACAGTTACTGCTAACACGTTTGTTGGAACGGTTAATGTGGGTACAGTAACCGGTACTCTTGCAGAGACAAATGGTGGTACAGGTCATGCTACATATACAACTGGCGACGTACTCTATTCAGACGGATCAAATTCACTTGCAAAGCTTGCCGTTGGATCTGCGGGCCAGCTTCTAACAGTTAATTCAGGTGGTACTAATGTCGAGTGGGCTAATGCTCCTGCAGGTGGTGTAACATCTGTCGACGTTTCAGGTGGATCTACAGGCCTAACCACATCTGGTGGTGCGATTACGGGTAGTGGTACTATCACAATTGCTGGTACGTTGGCTGTAGCCAGCGGTGGTACCGGAGCTACATCTGCTAGTGCTGCTAGATCCGCACTCGGTATAGGATCAATAGGAGAATTAAATGGTATTAATAATAGCTATTGGAGCGGCTCTGATCTAGTTGTAGCTAATGGTGGTACAGGTGCAAGTGACGCCTCAGGCGCAAGAACTAATCTTGGTCTAGGAACGAGTGATAGTGTTCAACACGGTTCGTTTGGTGTTGGAACAGCTGCATCAGGAACTGCTGGTGAAATTCGAGCTACTAACAATGTTACTGCGTACTACTCAGATGAGCGACTCAAAACAAAGCTCGGAGATATAGAAGATGCACTTGATAAAGTAAAATCACTTTCAGGGTTCTATTACGAAGCCAATCAGGTTGCACAAGATTTAGGATACGATGTTAAGCGCGAAGTAGGTGTATCAGCGCAGGAAGTACAAGCTGTATTACCAGAGATTGTAGTTGCAGCTCCTATTTCTGATGAATATCTAACTGTTCATTACGACAAGCTCGTACCTCTTCTAATTGAAGCGATCAAAGAGCTCACAGCTAAAGTAGAGATTTTGGAGGCACGATAATGGCCATTAATTCATCCGGATCAGTTAGTCTCGGAGGCTCAACAGCAGGTCAATCCATAGCACTCGAGCTCGGACTATCTGCAACAGGAGCAATAACACTCAACGATGCTGGGGTTAGAGATCTTGCTGGTATAGCCTCTGGCGCTATAGTATTACCTACTAATTTCTGGGGTGCATCTAGTATTGTAAATGCTCTTATTTACTACATTGGCGCCGACTATAAGGGCGCAGCTGGTGATGGTACTGACACCAATGTTCACAAGTGGGCTTATTGCTGTACAGATCCATATCCAGTAGCTGCATGCTGCTGTAGATTTACAAGTTTGACAAGCGCTGGAGGAAAAAATTACGCTTCACAGGCTAAAATAGGTATAACGTGTGATAATACAATGTTCTCCTGGGGTTCATGTAATGCATCTGGGGAGTTAATGCAAGGTAATTGCAATGCATACCGAGTTCCTACGCAGGTAGGGTCAGAGACAACCTGGTGCAGGGCAGCGGCTTTGGGCTGGGATACTTGCATTGGTGTTTCTTACGTTGTTAAGAGCAACGGACGATCTTACGGCGCTGGATCAATGTGCTTCGGATGGCAAGGCCGCGGGGTATCGTGGCAAGGTGAGGCTGGCTGCGCCACCCTTCGGGATCTTATGCATTGCGATGGTAATCCAATGTATTATAAAGGTAACGTTAAAGATGTATTTTTAAGTGCCGGCGCCGGTGCCTCAATGGTGCTCTTAACAAATGGGGATATGTATGCAACGCACAATGCTGCAGGTGGCGCAGGCGGCACAAACTATGCGTATGGTCTTACCAACGGTTTCCTTAAGGTCGCGGGTAGTTATGATTGGTTAGAAGGGTGGTTTGGTAACAATAATGCTGGATACTTCTTACGCGATAACGGAGAGGTATACGGTGCTGGTAGCAGCGGCGGCGGCCAGCTAGGCAGGAACGTAAATTCGGCGGCGAATATCTCATCACCTGTTTATATAACAAACGGCTTTAAAACTATACGAGCTGGTCGAAGCAATGCCTTCGGCATCAAATGCAATGGTACGCTTTGGGGATGGGGATCCGGTAATAATTATACGCTCGGTAATCATAATATAAATTACTCCTCACCTATACAGATTGGATCGGCTACGAACTGGGATAGATTTAATAGTGGTACCATGGATAATAGCTATTCCGCGATTAAATGTGATAATACACTGTGGGCTTGGGGTACTAATTTATACATCTTCGAGGATAAATCAAATTATAACCTGTTAAGCAATCCAACTCAGGTGCATGTAGATCTAACTAATTGCCTATCGGGTATAACGGACTGGAAGTTAAATGCTCAGGATGGTGTATACATCATGACCGATCAGTAGCGTATAATTAAAATTAATAGTAGGGTATATAAAAATGGCAGATAGAATAGTAACAGGATTTTACATCAAGGTTGAAGACGGTATAGTTTCAGAGGTATGGGATATGTCGCCAGGAGATGACGAGATAGCCACTGGGCTATGGTCCGAGGCTATTGAGATCTACCCCGAGCTTATTGCAGGTCGGGAGTATAATGTAGGGCATACAATTGATATAACAACAACGCCTATGGAGATTAGATATAATAAGGTTGCTATAGGGGTAGATAATAGGAAGGAAAATCTCCAATCAGATTGTGATCGTTCATATAGTAGGATTGCGGAGTACGAAACAGAGAAGACTCTTATTGGACAAACTCCAGACTTATCAAGAATTACAGCTGCAGCTACATGGTTGACAGACACTAAGGCTGCGCTTGAAGCTTGTACAACACATGACGAGCTCGAAGCTGTAGATTTAACGCCTGTATAAATAGTATTAGTAGTTTTTTTATTATGTGAGGGTTTGTAATTATAATGATTTCTGATAATGTGTTAGGTGATATACCGAGTATCGATACACCCATAGATCGCGCTGTGGCGCTAGGTTTAAACGGCTATACAGATGAAGCTCAAAAATTACTACGAGAGTATCCAGATCAACAAGATCCTTCCGTAGTATTTAATCTCGGCTGGTATGATCTGTTTAATGGTAACCTGTCTAAAGGTATGAAGGCTTTAGATGCTGGCAGGATTGTAGAATGCTACGGCTCACAGCCGCTTCCAGGCCCTATATGGCGCGATGAGCCGCTGGAGGGTAAGACGATACTTTTCCATTGCGAAGGTGGTATCGGTGACAATATTATACATTTTCGATTTGCTCAAGATTTTAGAGATATGGGGGCTCAAGTTGTCATATCCTGTAATGTAGGCTTAGCCAGATTATTCAATCAACACGGCTTTATAACTGTAAGTAATCAGAACCCTCAGATTGCCCCTTATATATACTACGACTTTTGGATTCCAGCAATGTCTGCTGGTCATATTCTTAATTATGAGTATGATACTCTCTCAGGTAAACCCTACCTATTCTCTCCAGCGAGAAACTTACCGTCCAAATTAAATAGCCTGAAAGTAGGTATCAGATGGTCAGGTAACCCTCAATTCGCACACGAGGATTTACGTCAGTTTCCACGTGAGCTCATGTTCGATCTTCTGTCAATAGAAAATGTAACCTTCTACTCGCTTCAACGAGATGCAGATCTTGTAAGCGATTTGCCGTTAATAGATCTTAAAGATGAAATGGTAGATTTTAGTGAGACTGCTAAAATTATAATGGGACTAGATCTTGTGATAACATCATGTACATCTATAGCCCATTGTGCAGCTGCACTAGGAGTAGAGACATGGGTAGTTATACCTCTATTGCCTTATTACGTATGGGCACTCCAGGGTGATACATCTCCGTGGTATAATAGCGTAAAGTTATATAGACAAGAGGTGTTTAGAGAGTGGCATCAACCATTTGAAAATATTAAACGCGATTTAATTAATAAAACAAGCGCATTAAATATGGAGAAGAAGATTGAATCTCACCTGGTCGCGAAGTAGAGACGTCGAGAAAGCTTATATTATAAGAATAAAAGGTAATGAAATATCTGAGAAAAAAGCTCGGGATTGCGCTGACTCTTGTGCTGAGGTTGGTATGCCTTATACATATTGGGATGCGTATGACGGTACAGGAGATTGTATTATTCCTGCTGAACATCATAATGCTATAATGGAGTGCCTAAAGATTACTGACCATTTTCTTACGCGAAGTGAGGTGGCATGCGCTTTATCACATATTAGCTTATGGGCGAGATGTGTATTAATAGATCAACCGATCGTTATATTTGAACATGACGCTATATGTTTGAAAGCATTTTTAAGACACGACCTACATAATTCAATATGTTATCTTGGTGGACTGGAGACATCTCACAATGAAGGTACTGAGTCAACACCTATTCCATGGTTTGCATCCGATGGACCTAATTTCTTGTTTATATGTAGAGCTCATGCTTACTCAATAGATCCTGCAGTAGCAAAAAACATGCTTGGACAAGTAATAAGTAGAGGAATATCTGCATCTGCTGATATGTTAATACGTGCAGATATATTTAATATACATCAAAACGGACTATATGCAGTTGATCAGCCAAAGGAGGATGTAACAACGATAAGTAACCGATCTACAACAACAGATAGGTCATTTAAAAGAAATGATAGTCTAGAGTGGTAATAAAGAGAGATAAAAATGAGTATACCAAAGAAAATACACTTGAGTTGGAATAACAAAGAGTTGCTAAGTGATGATCATGATCTTGTAAAGCTAGGTGTAGGTCGATTAGCTGAGATGAATCCTGACTGGAAGATTGAAGTTAATACAGATGAAGAGATTGACAATTATTTGCAAAAATTTCTTGAGGATGCAGATTATGAGATAATAAAGGATAGGCACGTTGTACAGAAAAGCGATCTATGGCGGTTAATGAAATTACTTTTTGAAGGAGGACTTTACACGGATGTAGATAGACTATGCGATGTAAAGCTAGATTCACTATTGGAGAGTAACACAACATGGGTTCTGCCGATGTGTGAGGATATGAATTTTTCTCATGATTTTATGATGTCAGCTCCTGGTAATCCTGTTTTTTATCACGCGGTGCACTTGTATTTAGAAAGAATGCGTGTTTACCCAGACAATGTTTATCTACTTGGACCACAGTCGTATATGCATGCGGTTGGCTGGGTACTAGTTAATGATAGTAGTATAGGCGATAATCCGAGTCAAGCAAACTTGATGAAGTTACGAAAAAGTATGGATTCCCATGAAGGAATTGTAACGTATCGCGAAGAACTTCCGTACAACACTATAATATACCGTGGCGGCGAGACTGATACAGATCATGAAGATATGAAGCGCGATTTTTACGCTAAGAGCGGTATAACTCATTGGACAGGCTCATGGTAGATTAACGATGAATTATAATAATTCGCAGATTGATAGCAGTCTTCCGTTTTTATATTTTAAGCGGAGCTGTCCTGAGCATCCTGCAGTTAAAGATGCTATACTTTCTACTATGGGGGATCGTCCAAAGGTATCTATATATCAAGAAAATATTATCAAAGTTAGTGATAGTGATAAGTATACTGACCAATCGTTAATAGAGAGAACATATACGGATTCGTTGAAATATGTATTAAGACCTACGGTGGAAACGTTCCAGCGAAAGATGAAATTTAATAGCTGGAATACAGTGGCAGATTGGTGCAGTACATATGATAGCGATGATTATGATGAATGGTCATGTAATAATAAATCTTCCTTCACCTTAGTTTACTACATGAATGTGCCGGAGAACGGGACAGGTATAGAGTTCGATTTCTTAGATAAAATATATCAACCTATAGTAGCAGAAGGTGATGTCGTTATATTTCCATCATGGGTGTGGCACAGAGTAACAGGGGATATGACCGGTGCAAAGACGGTTATATACTCTACGTTTCAGTTCTCTACGGATACCATCATTTAAACGCAAGTCATAACATTCTCTGATACCTCTCTCTTATAAATAGTGAATAATAAGAAGAGGTATTCACTGTGGCTAAACCTGTCTCTAGAGATGAACTAAAAGAATGGTGCTTACGCAACCTAGGTAAACCTGTGGTCGATATTAATGTCGATGACGAGCAGCTCGAAGATCGTATTGATGAGTCTATAGCGTACTATAGAGACTATCACTTCGATGGTACTGAGCGCGTATACTATAGGCACCAATGTACAGCTGAAGATCAATCAAACGGTTATATCACTGTACCAGAGGTTATTATAGGTGTATCTGGTTGCTTTGCAATTGGAGGAACATATTCCGTAAATAATCTTTTTAACGTTAGATATCAGATACATCTTAACGATCTGTATAATATGTTGCAGTCCTCTATTGTACCTTACTCCATGGCTATGACGCATGTTAATATGCTTGAGGAGATGTTTGTTGGTAAACAACCTATTAGATATAATCGCCACAATGACCGAGTATATATCGATACGAGTTGGACAGATAAGATACCGCTGGGTAGTTATATTGTTTTAGATGCTTATCAAGTACTTGACCCTGACGTAAGTACAGATATGTATAGTGACAGATGGCTTCTTCGCTACACTACTCAACTCTTCAAGCGACAATGGGGTGAGAATCTTAAAAAGTTTGAAGGTCTTCAGATGCCGGGTGGTCTTACATTCAATGGTCAAAAAATATGGGAAGAAGCCCAAGAGGCTATAATGAAACTTGAAGATGAAATGATTTCGAGTTACAGTCTCCCAGTTCATGACATGATAGGTTAATATGGCTACTAACGTCTATTTCAATAATTTTGCGTATGGCCGAGAGCAAGATCTTGTCGAAGATTTAACAATCGAAGCGATAAAGATATACGGTCATAACGTAAAATATCTACCTAGAACTAAAGTTAATGTTGATCTCCTTTTCGGAGAGGATACTCTATCTAAGTTTGACGAAGCTATTGATGTAGAGATGTATATTAAGAATGTAGAAGGCTTCGAGGGTGAAGGGGACCTACTCTCACGTTTTGGTTTAGAGATCAGAGATCAAATAACATTTACAGTTGCTAGAAAAAGGTTTGATCAAGCCATTACATCACCTAAGCTTATGTCTCAAGTAGGTTATAATCTTATTTTTGAGGATGGTAGTACAAAAACACCATCGCGCCAATATCTGACCGGTTCTAAAGATACAGACTCCTTTATGCTTGAGGGAGACGATTACCTTAATACAATAAATCGACCACAGGAAGGTGATCTAATATATTTCCCTATGGTAGATAAAATATTTGAAATTAAGTTTGTAGAGCACGAGCAGATATTCTATCAAACCGGTAGATTGCAGACCTATGATGTACGATGCGAACTATTTGAATATAGTTCTGAGCAGCTCGACACCGGTGATGCTAATATTGACGGAATCGAAGATATATACAGTCTCAATACCCTTGACTATCAATTCACGCTTGAGGATGGAACTGGCACTACCTTGCTCGAAGATGGTGGTACTCTGCTACAAGAATATAGAATTGAAGATACAGATGCATCTGCAAACAACGAATTCTTCCAAGCTCAAGCTGATAACATATTAGACTTCAGTGAAGTCAATCCATTCGGCGAAATAGATAGGTACTAATAA
>TARA_R110001632_G_scaffold41747_3_pt1 | contig 15069 bp, 20 predicted proteins | sample TARA_R110001632 | Tara Oceans TARA_R110001632 (sample SAMEA4398266) | marine metagenome | biome: Polar Biome; feature: [SRF] surface water layer (ENVO:00010504); material: water (ENVO:00002006), including particulate matter (ENVO:01000060) such as... | depth 5 m
TACGCAATCTGACGTTGTTATCGGTTTACAAATTACTGATACAACCCCTCTTGCAGTTACTGATGGGATCTATTTCCAAAAGGACGATGGAGACGCTAACTTAGATTTCCACGTAACTAAAAACAGTACTTCAACTTCTGAATCAGCTATTACAACTCTTGATGATGACACTTATATCACAGTAGGTTTTTATTATAACGGTGTTGATGCTATTGATTGTTTCGCTGGAACTGATAGCCTTAATCCAACTTTCCGCAAAAGATTAGCGGTTACTAACTTACCAGATGACGAAGAACTAACCATCTCTTTTGGTATTCAAAATGGAGCAGCAGCAGCAAAGACTATGTCTGTTGATTATATCTTTGCAGCTAAAGAAAGATAATAACTTGAGGGGCTTAAAAACCCCTCTTTAATAGGATTATACATGCTACCAATTAGATACAAATTTACACCGGCAAACGCAGACCTTACTGGCTTCGCTAGTAATGTTACGGGCGCATCTTGGACCTTAACAGCTACAGCGGCCACGGATGCTTTAGCGCATAGAGTTTCAATTAAAAATGATAGTGCGACTGACCATTCAGCTAAGACAGCTCTTTTAACTGGAACCGATGTTGATGGTCACGCCTTAACAGAAACCGTTGCTTTACCAGCCGGATCTGCAACAACTGAAAGTACAAGCTATTTTGCTACACTAACCTCAATAGTTCCCTCCGCTACAATTAGTGCGGATACTATGGATATTGGTTGGGTTGATGAGTTTATTTCTAAAACTATTGGTCTTGACTGGAGAGCTGGAGATACTGGATTAAATGTGATTGTTTCAGGCACTATTAATTATACAGTTCAACAAACGTTTAACGAGATTCAAACGACTGATAGAACAACTATCAATTGGATGGATCAAGACGATACTTCTTTAGTTTCTGCAACTACTAACCAAAACGGAAACTATATTGTAGGAGTTATCGCAGCTCGACTTGTAATTAATTCTTACAGTTCAGGAGCAACAATTGAGCTTAATATAACACAACAAAATTATTAATGTCTTCTGATTACAGAGTAATATGCGATAGAACCGGTAAAAAACTTAATCGTAGTCAGTGCGTTAAGGAATGGAACGGATTGCTAGTCTGGAAAGATGTAGTTGATCCGTATCCAGAAAGACTTCTAGCGCCAAATACTCGTGAAGATTTATCTGTAACCGAAACCAGGACTGAAGGAGTAGATACTTTCTCAGTACCAAGCCCTAATGATTTGTAATATATGAAACACTTCCAGAAAGTAGCGCAATGCAACGTTCAGCCCCTAATGGCCGCACTAGCTCGTCAACCAGAGTTATGGAATCAAAACGATTTACGGACTACCCATGAAGGAACTGTTCATGCTGATGCCTCGGATATTTGGCTTAGATATAATGATTTAGAAAGCAAGACCCCAACGATAGACGATATAGATAATATTAATTATTCAGCTTTTGCTTTACTACCTCAAGCAAGAGATTTAATATTTGATTTAATGCGACTTGTAGAAGGTAACAAATTAGGAAGAGTATTTATTACTAAATTACCTTCTGGTGGTCGCATTACTCCTCATAAAGACGAGGGTAAAAGCCCGGAACATTACGACCGCTACCATATAATACTGAAAAATTATCTTGACTCAGAATTTAGAGCAGAAGATGAAGTGGTTTGTATGAGTGCTGGCGATGTATATTGGTTTAATAACAAAGTGGAGCATGAAGTCGTTAACGATAGTGTTGATGATAGAATCTCTTTAATTGTAGATATTAGGTCTAAATGAAAGAAATAACATATCAAGTTGAAGACTGGTTTGATTGCAAAGAGGATATGAAATGGCTTTTCCCTATTCATTGGGAAGAAGTAGCTCTTAATCAAGACTCAATCCCTCTTAATATGTGGTTTGATGAATATGATAGACTAGCACAAGCCGGATTACTTCATATAGTAACAGTAAGAGATGATGATAAAATTATTGGTTATTACTGGGCTACTATTAGAAATCATTTGCATTATGCTCAAAGTTTAACAGCTTATACTGATATGTTTTTCTTGCATCCTAAATATAGAAAAGGGTCTAATGGCATTAAGTTATTTAGATTCTTCGAAGAAAGCGTAAAAGCTAAAGGAGTGCAAAGAATTATAGCAAATACGAAGACAAAATTAGATAAAAGTGCAATATTTGAACGCTTGAAATATCAGCGAGCAGAAATTGTTTATACAAAAGTAATAGGATAAATTATGGCAATAACAGCTGGTGTAGCTTTAGTAGTTGGCGGAGCGGGAACGCAAGCCTATTTCGGGAATAAATCTTCCAAGAAGGCGGCAAGAGCAGCAAGAGACGCGGCTTTTCAACTAAGATTAGCTAAGAACAGAGCCATAGGATATCATAAACCCTATGAAGCCTCTGGAAGAACCGGCCTCAATGCACTTACAGGCTTACTAACCGGCTATAAATCAGATGACAAAGGAAACCTAACTCAACTAGACGATAAAGCGAGATCTGACTTGTTCCAAAAAAGTCCAGGCTACCAGTTTAGGATAGACGAAGCACAAAAGGCATTACAAGGATCTCAAGCAGCTAAAGGAGGGCTACTTTCTGGCGGAGCTATGAAAGAAATGAACGCTTACACCCAGGGAATCGCTTCTAATGAATACGGGAGCTATATCAACCAGCTAGAAGGGTTAGCCGGCATGGGCCAGCAATCAGCTACGGCTATGTCCAACGCTGAGCTTGGAGCGGGAAATCAAATAGCTAATTATACCCAACAAGAAGGAATGGCTTACGCTAATAAGGATGCTATGATGGGCAATATTATAGGTGGTCCTTTGAGTCAAGTTGGAGGCCAAGTTCTTGGTGCAGGGATAGCAAAATCTATGGCTCCTAAAGGCGCTAAAGGCTCATCAACTACGACCAGCAATTTTTTTGGCGGCTATAGCATGCCTAATACCAACTTAAGTGCAGGAGCATATTAATGGTAGCATTGATCCAACAACAGACTCCAAATATTTCAGGCGCAATTCAGAGCGGATTTGGCATGGCGCAAACGGCTAGGATGAATAATCTTAAAGCCCTTGCCTCTAATCAAGACATGGAGATAAAGCAACAAGAGCAAAACCAGAAATTAGAGCTAAATACATTATATAAACTAGCTGAAGCCGGTGATCCACAGGCCACAAAACGCTTATCTATGGTAGCGCCTAAAGCATTTGAAGGGCTGCAAAAATACAAAAACTATAAAATCCAGAGAGGCGCGCAATTAGCTAATTCCATACTAGAGGTTCCGGAACCAATTAGAGCAAAAAGATATCAAGAGGTTATTAAGGAATATACTGAAGAATTTAGAGAAGCTCCTAATATTCCTGGTGAATATTCACCACAATCAAAAGAATATCTAAAATCTGTCATCACTCAAGCTCGCGAAGTTGAGAGCGTTGCCAAAGAAGAATTCCAAAGAACTAAACCAGAAAGCGGAGGAGCAAAAGCCGCATTAGGTGGTGGAGCAACAGGTGCTTTAATCACTAGATGGATGCAAGACAATCCAGAAGGAACTTTCTCTCAAGGATTATCAGCAGTTCAAGGTCTTTCTAGAAAAGGTTTAAAATATGACTCAGAAGGAAATATCGTTTCTCAAAGAGGATTCGTAGGAAGCCAGCAAGATTTAGAAAAAGGCAAAGCTAAAGGGAAAGAAGTAGGAAAAGATGAAGGAATTACATTAGCCAGGTTAAGATCTCAAGAGTCTAAAATGCCAGGAATAACTAAGGTTGTTGAAGAGTTAAGAGGTTTGTCAAAAGTTGCTACATTTACCGCAGCAGGAATGGCAAGAGATAAAACTTTAAAAGAGCTAGGTCGACCAATGACTAAAGGTGGTATAGCTAGAGTTAAATATATGGCCGTTGTTGATAACCAGATTTTACCATTACTTAGAGATACATTCGGTAGCCAATTTACAGAAAACGAGGGTAAAGCCTTAAGAGCCACTTTAGGTGATCCAGGAATGACTCCAGAACAAAAGGAATCAGTACTAGACGCATTTATCGCACAGAAATTTGAAAACATTAGCGCAGCAAAAAGACAATTAGGAATAGGAGAAAATGAAAGCTCCTTGCCTAATCAAACACAAATTCCTAGACAATCTCAAGTTCCTAGCTACAAAGAAGGAACAACCGCAACTGGCCCTAATGGCGTAAAAATGATATTTAGAGGGGGAACATGGGAAAGCCTGTAATCAATCAATTACCTCAAGGATTTGCGGTAGACGAACCAATTCAAGACGCTAATCAAGGCCAATTGCCCGAAGGCTTTGCTATAGATGAGCCAACCCAACAAGGAAGCGACCAATTACCTCAAGGATTCACAGTTGACGCTGCCCCTGATAAAATGGCCGTAGCTAAAAGTGTCCTATTAGATAAAATAGCAGCACCAAAACAAGAATCATTCCAAGAAGCTAATCGCAGAAGATTTGGTCAATTTGTAGAAGGAGTTCCTAAAGGATTAGGAAACGCCGCTGTTGGTGGAGTACAATTTGCTACTGATGTAGGAGAAAGTGCAGCTAGAGGAATAGAAGGTGCTATCTATGGCGACACTATGGATCAAGAAACATTTGGTGATAGATTGGCCGGACAAGTTAAGAAGAATAAAGCCGAACAAGCTGAACTTCCTGCCGCTGAAAGAGCTGGTATATTTGCTGGTGAAGTAGCTCCATATGTTACTACTGGAGCTGGAACGGGTAAGTTCGTTGCCGGGCAAGTTGCTAAGATTGCCCCTAAATTTATAGCGGGCGCAGCCGGATTAGGTACCGCCGGTGCAGTTGGGGGCGGAGTGATGACTGGATTATCCCAAAGAGAAGAAGCTGGACTAGGCGAAAGAATGGACGAAGCAGCTAAAGGCGCAGCTATTGGAGCCGCCGGAGCCGGAATTATAAAAGGCGTTGGTGCGGTTGCTAAACCTGCTGTTAAGGGTATTTCTAATATAGTTAGCAGAATAAGATCGGAATTAGGAAGTAAAACGGTTGCAAAAAAACTAGCAACACAAGATTTAGCAAAAGGATTAGAAAGAGAGGGTATTAATATACACGAGGCTCTAAAGCAAACTGCTCAAGAAGGGAAAGATCTAATTGATATATTAGATCCTAGATATGCAACGCTAAACAAAGGGCTAAGGAATCTAGATAGACCAGAAACCATAAGAATAGCAGACCAATCATTAAAAAGAATAAACGAAACAACAAACAAGCTTCAAGACGAAGTGTTAAACCTAATATCTAAAGATAAAATAACTCCCGAACAAGCCGGAGATATTCTGGGAAGAAACTCCAGAAAACTATTTGATAATGCTATCAAAGCTCGTAGGGCAAAAGTTGAGCCTTTATATACTGCGGCTTTAGAAAAAGGAGGAAGGATTAATCCTAAACAAACTACCGAGTCCGGAGAGACTTTAGGGGGTATTTTAAAAAGCCCGTTTATGCAAGATATAATCACTACTGCAAAAAAGAATTCCACTTATTATGCTAACACGCCGGCAGGGAAATTTTATGGAAATATAGGTAAATTACCAGATAACGATGTAAGGGTTTTATACGCAGTCGAAAAGGTTTTAGGTGATATGGCACAAGGTGGCCCCCAAGTAACGGGTGCAACCGCAGATATTGCGGCAATAAAAGCAAACAAAAATGCTATTGCAACATTTTTAGATAAAGCTAACCCAACATTAACAGAGGCAAGATCTCAATATGCTAGGTTGACAAAGGATATAAAAGGAGAGGGGAAAAGCCTTATAGGAAAATACGCCAAAATGTATAACGAGGGAAGAAGTGACGAATTAACTAAGGCAGCAATGAACGTTTTAAAGTTATCTCCTACACGAATTATGAGGGCTAAACGATCTAATCCTCAAGAGTTCAACGATTTATTAAGGGTGTCCTTTGAAAACAAAATTACCTCAATTCAACCCTTGGATGATGGCGTTATTAATCCAAAAGCATTTACCAAAGCTTTCTTCTCTGATGGCGGAAAAGCTTTAGAAGCCGCCACCGGAGATAAAGAGATTGTAAAAGGATTTAGAAAGCTAGCGGAAAATCTAGATATTAAATTTCAGAGAAATAGGATTTCAAAGGCAGCAATGGAAGGACAAGCCAAATCTGTAAGAGTGCCAACTGGAAAAACCTCCGCAGTCAATAGAACTCTAGAATTCATTGAAAACAGAATAATATCAAGCCCCTCAGTAAAGAAAGAGTTTGTAGAGGGTCTATTTACGCCGCAAGGGCAGGAAATGTTAAAAATAATCGCTAATAGCGAGAAAAAGACTCAAGAGAAATTAATAAATAATTTTATTAGTACAATCTTATCTAGGGCAGCAACTAAAGAAATAACAGAAAATAATTAAATTATGTCACAACTATTCATAGAACCAAAAGCCAGAGCATTTACCAACACAGGAGCAGTAGGAGAAGGGTTTAAATATTACTTCTACACAACCGGAACAACAACGCCTATTACTACTTATAGCGATTCGGCCTTATCAGTAGCGAATGCAAATCCTGTAGTAGCTGATGCAAACGGTCGCTTTGGTGAGATATGGATCTCAAGTCTATCTACAACTAAAGTAGTCCTAACTGATGCTGATGACGTTACAATTGAGACGGTAGACCCGGTTGGGTCTTCAGCTTCTACAACCAGTTTAAATGACTTAGATGTTCGTCCAACTTCTTACTGGGGATTAACAACAGGATCATCTACAGCTTATGTTTTGACGGCTAACCCTAGTATTTCTGCCTATTCAAATGTTCAAACCTTTTATTTCCAGCCTCACACCGCAAGTGGAGTAGCAGCGACAATGGCAATTAGCGGATTATCTGCCTTAGCTCTAAAGAAATATAGCGGCCAAGGTAATAAAGTCGCTCTTCAAGCCGGAGACCTACAAGCTACTGAAAGATACCACGCTGTAAATGATGGCGTTGATATTGTTGTATTGAACCCACGGTCCCCAGCTATTTATTCGGGAGTTCCAGAGGCATTAACTATTGCAACTGGTGTGGTCAGTATTACTAATAGCGGAAGCTCTTACGTTTTAGACACAGAAGGCGCTGCCGCAAGTGATGATCTAGATACTATTAACGGCGGGAATGACGGAGAGATTATCTTTATTAGATCGACAGCCGATGCACGAGAGGTTGTGCTAAAGCATGGCACAGGAAATATTGCGTCAGATACACAAACGGATATTACCCTTGGGCTGAACGATGATTTAGTTTCTCTAAGATATGACGCATCCCTGGCCGTCTGGTCTATTGTATCAAGAAGTGTCAATAACGATTTTCTTAGTTCAAGATCTACCGATGGCTACACTTATTTACCTAATGGATTTCTATTTCAATGGGGCACTACTTTTTCAGTAGCAGCTAACACTAACGTTACTATTACTTTACCCGTTACATATCCTTCTGCTGTTAGAGGTGTATTTGCCCAATGCGACACTATAGCAAATATAAACGAACATGCGGGAGCCGCCAAACTCTCTTTGAGTCAGATAAAAGTTAGAAATGATTCTGGTACAGCTGGATTAGACGTAATGTGGCACACAATAGGATATTAATAAGGAAAAATTATGATAAGAGTAAAGTACAATTCGCAAACTACAAAAGTAGAAGGATATTTCCCATCTAATATTAATTACGTGAATAATGTAATTGATAAAGAACTCAAGACGATAGATAATTTCCCTTATATCGAAGTTTCTCAAGAAGAACATCAAGAGGCTCTTGGGAAAAAGATGTGCATTCTTAATGGGGTTCTCACCGAATATATTAAGGCAAGTCAAGATGAATTAGAAGAGGCTAAATCCTCAAGGCGAGCTTCAAGAAAACAATACTTAGTGGGTACGGACTATTATTTATTACAAGAGATAGATGAGCCTAATACTTACCCTCCGGAAGTTAAGGCAAAAAGAATATTGGCACGAAAAGAAAGGAGAGAAATTAAAGAAGCTACAACTCTAGAACAAGTTCAATCTTACAATGAAATATTTGAATAATGGCAATAGGAACAACTAATACATTCACCCAAAACAGAAACCAAATAATCGATAGAGCAATGGCGGCTATCGGGATTAAAACTGATCACAGATCTTTGACAGCGGCGGAAGTTAGCGAAGCTTCGGACGAGCTGAACATAATGATGAAGAGCTGGAAAACTAAAAATTATCTATGGAAAACAACAGAAGGAACTCTGTTTTTAGCCACAGGGCAAGCTAAATATAGACTTGACGGATCAACGGCTAACGCAACGGAAGATTTCACAGAGACTACGACAACCGCCGATGCAGCAATTTCAGCAACCACTTTTGATGTTACAAGCGCAACTGGTTTTGTAGTAGGATATAACATAGGAATAGTTCAAGATGACAACACTATCTTATGGACAACTATTTCTAATATCTCAAGTCTTACTATAACGGTAGATGATGCTTTAACCGCAGCTTCTTCAAGTGGAGCTAAAGTCTATGTTTATCAAACTAAAATTAATCGACCAGAAGAAATTAACTCATTAAGAGCCAGAACTTCTGACGGAAACGATAATCAAACAACAGCCCTTGCAAGAGATACTTATTTTAATATTCCAGTCAAAACCACGCAATCAACGCCTAATCAATGGTATTATGACAAACAGTTGGCTCGTGGTGATATTTATTTATGGCCAGTTCCTAACTCAGTAGCTGAAACCATTAAATTTACTTACCAAAAAATGTTCTTTGATATTGATGCGGCAGCAACTGATGCGGACTTTCCAGCTGAGTGGCTTGATGCTATTATTTTAAACTTAGCCCTAAGACTAGCCAGAATTAAGGGCAAAGATAAGGAATTTAGAGAGCAGCTAAGAAGAGATGCAGAAGATGCGCTTGATGATGTACAGGGATATGACAGAGAAGATGCAAGTATATATTTTCAACCTGCTACTTCTATTAATTTAGGGAGTTATAGATAATGGGCAAAACTGTACCAATGAACTTTGGGATTAATTCCTATAAATCAAAAAGCGGCCTAGCCTCAGCAGAAAGACTCGTAAATTGTTATGCTGAACCAGCCCCAGAAGATAGTCCTTTTAAAGCTATATTATTAGGCACCGATGGTCTTAGTGTTTGGAAGGATTTAGGAATTGGATTTCCAGTTTACGGCATGGAAGTTATGGATAATAATTTATATGTAGTAGCTGGTAGTAATGTTTATAAAGTCGATGAAACAAAAACAGTTACGACCCTAGGAACAATATCTAGCGCACCTAGTAGAGTTATCATGACTAACAATGGGACTCAAGTTTCTATACTTACTGAAAGCGGTACTCTTTGGTATGCAACCACCTCAACGCTAACTCAGGTAACCGATTCTGACTACACACTATCAGATTCAATCGCTACTTTAGATGGATATACAATAGCCACCAACCAAGAAGACAGGATTTTCCAATGGTCAAGCATAAACGATACTAGTGCTTGGGCCGCTTTGGATTTCCAATCAGTTGAGGCTGATGCTTCGGATATTGTAAGAGCTATAATGAACAACCTAGAGCTATGGTTTTTTAAGAAAGACATTATCCAGGTTTATTATAATTCTGGCCGGCCAGGATTTGTATTCGATAGAAAGGAAGGCGTATTTATCCAAAAAGGTTGTGCGGCGAAAAATACAGTTGCTAGCCTTGATGGAGCTTTTTATTTCTTAGGTAATGATAGAATAATATATACTACTGGAGGTTATCAATTAGCCCCTATATCTACCTTTCCCATATCTCAAGAAATAGAGAAGTATTCAACAGTGAGTGACGCTTTTGGCTTTACCTATATTTCCAACGGTCACAAGTTCTATTGTATAACTTTCCCGACAGCAGATACCACCTGGGAATACAATATAACTACTGGATTATGGCATGAAAGACAAAGCATTAACTCATCCCAAAGAAACGGAAGGTGGAGGGCTACTTGTAATGCGTTCTTTGCCGGCGTTAATCTTTTTGGAGACTTTGAAACTGGAATTATTTATCAATCTAACCCAGATGCTTACACAGAAAACGGAACCGCCATACTTAGAAAAATAGTTAGTGCAACTCAGTTTGCCAATTATTCAAGAGCTACCGTGGATAGATTTACTCTAATGATGGATACAGGAGTCGGTATAGCCGAAGGACAAGGATCTTCTCCAAAAATAATGCTAAGAACTTCTTTTGATGGGGCCAAAACCTTCGGAAGTATAATAAACCAGCCTCTCGGGGAAATAGGTACTTATGAGAAGGAAGTGGCTTGGACAGGCGTAGGTTACGGTAGATCAGCTATTTTTGAGATTACTTATAGTGAGCCTACTAAATTTGCTATTGTAGGGGCTTTCCTTAATACAACGATAGGTAACTCATGAAGGTAGCAATCCCGAATACAACAGAAACAATCACAGGTGAAACTTTCTATCCAACCCCCTCCTGGTTTACATTCTTTCAAAACGTATGGAGAGCCATTAGAGGAGATTTAGGCCTTAGTCTTAGCGGAATGTTAAAAGTTGATACAACCTCAGCAGAAAATAGCGGAACTGGAGCAACTGATCTAATCACTTATTCTTTGCCAGCAAATAGTTTGACAAATGATGGTGATGTATTAGAAATAGAAGTGTGGGGTAAATATGCTGCCAATGCTAATAATAAAACAGTAATTTTAGCTTTTGGTAGTCAAACAATACTTACAACAGGAGTTATAGCGGCAAATGATGGAACTTGGTCTATTAAGGCTACCATTATAAGAACGGCCGCCTCAACTCAGGAAATAGTAAGTAATATTTTATCTTCTAATTCAAGCGTCTCTGATTCCGCTACCAGAACAGCGGGCACGCAAACTAATACGGCAGCTTTAATTATTAAATGCGTAGGAACAGGTGGAGCTACTTCAGATATCACGCAGTATGCGTTGAAAATCAATCTAACCCCTAACACATAATTATGTCAGGAATAACAAATACACAAAAAGGGACTTCAGATTTAACCAATTTCACAGGGTTATCTAGAATAAGCGGGGCCTCTTTTATAAATGATAACTTTACTTTCTCAGCCAAAACAGATAACACCGGAACATCTAACAACGATCAGTTTTCAGTTCCTACGGTATCAGGCGGAACCTATGATTGCGTCGTTTATTGGGGTGATGGAACTTCTGACTCTATAACAACTTGGAACGATGCCGCTTGGACTCATACCTACCCCGCAGATGGAACTTATACAATCAGAATAGTGGGAACAATTACCGGCTGGAGATTTAACAACGGCGCTGATAAATTAAAACTTACAAATATAAGTCAATTCGGGATTTTAAAACTAGGCAATAGTAATGGATATTTTAAAGGTTGCGCAAATTTAACCATTACCGCTACAGATCCTCTTGATACTTCGGGGACAACTGAATTCTTAGAGGCTTTCTATGATTGCTCATCTCTAACAACTGTACCTAGTATGGGAGCTTGGGATATGCGCCTGGTAACTACAACTCAAAGTATGTTTACCAACGCCACTAATTTCAATGAACCAAGTATTGTTAATTGGGACATGAGTTCTGTGACAACACTTCCATTTATGTTTTCTGGTGCCTCTTCGTTTAATCAACCTATTGGAGTTTGGAATCTATCAAGTGTAGGCTCTACCAGTATGGCCGGCATCTTCTTAAATGCTACAAGCTTTGATCAAGATTTATCGAACTGGGGGCAGCATATTAATCAGACATCAAGCCTAGCTCAATTCCTACAGGGCGTAACATTGTCCACAGCGAACTACAACTCTATGCTTATTACATGGGCTGAAGATACTTGGACTACTAGCTTATCTCCTAACTTTGGAAGCGCAACTTACTCGGGAGCAGACGCAGCTGAAGCACGTTTTAACTTTGTCAATACTGACTCTTGGACAATTGCAGATGGCGATTCAATACTAGGATTTACATTCAACGTAAAAACCGACAACGCAGGCACATCTTCTAGTACATCCTTCACTTATCCATCAACATCTAACGGGTCTTATGATGCGTTCTATGAATGGACAGCAACCGCGGGAGATAGAGTAATTGCTTATGACGATACTGCTCTCACGCATGACTTTGGATCTACTGGATCATATGAAGTTACGGTACATGGAGAAGCTACAGGATTTAGATTTAACAACGGCGCTGATAAAGCTAAAATGCTAGATATCTCTCAGTGGGGCACGTTTAACTTCGGAAACAATAATTCTGTATTCTTTGGTTGCGCAAATCTAACAATTACTGCTACTGACGCACTGGATATGTCTGGTGCAAAAGATGCCAACACATGGTATAGATTCTTTAGAAATTGCGAGGCACTTACTACTGTGCCAAATATGACAACTATATTTAATGGCGTAGCAGGGGTTAGTAATACTGTTGAAATGTTCTATAGATGCAGTAATTATAATCAGGATAATAACGGGTTCAACATGTCAAGCGTCACCTCTTCTCTTGCGATGTACCTGAGCACAACTGCTTACGACCAAAATTTTGCGGGCTGGGATATTACAAGCATGACTAACTTGAACATATTTATGAACAACACATCTATTAGCACAGCTAACTACGATGCAACACTAGTAGCATGGGAAGCTCAATCTGTACTTGATAATGTTAGCCCTAACTTTGGGAGCTCTACATATACTTCAGCAGGGGCAGGCGGAACAGCACACGCCGCATTAATTGCGGATCACTCTTGGACATTTGCCGATGGCGGCGGTGTATAACTTAATAATGAGAAAATAATGTCGATAAAAAAATCGTTAGATAACATACAATATTACATCGAGAATAAGAACGGTGTCTTTACCGCTGGAACGCTCCAAATTGGACAGGTTTTAACAACTAAATTCCCGGCTGAAGAATTTACCGATGAAACTCTTTGGCGAGCAAGAGCAGCAGAGCTTGGAACTGTAATAGAGGAATATGCCTAAATCAAAGTTCGAAATATTATTAGACAAAGCTTCCGAACTTATCCTAGCGATTTCTCACGTCAGAAGCCCTATTAAAACAGGGATAATGACAGGGGTCGCTACTCTATTTATTTTTATGGCAGCAGTTGCAACAATAGGCTTCTTTGGTGAAGGACTTATTGCATTTAACCAGCATATACTTGATAACTACAGGAACAAAACAAAGTATTGCGAAGAAACAATCGCAGTTTACATTAATAAAAATGAAGAAACTATTTGCCAAAAATACACCTCGGAGCATATCGATCAAATATGCGAACCACTTATTAATAATTTAAACAATCTAGACAATGTCAAATCCAAATGAAGTACCAAAAGTAGAATCTCCTAAAGTAGAAGTTATAGGCGCAGTAAAACCAGTTAAAGTTAAATCTGACGCACCTTCAGCTTTCACTAAAGACAATTTCCTTACTGCTCTTGTAATAATCATGGGCGGCTTTCAAACTAAATTAATTGCCTCTAGCCATTCTGCACTATTATCACAAAAACAATTTGAACTAGCTCACAAACTACTTTTAGTTTCTGGTGCTGAATTCATATTTGTTCTTTTCTTATTCCTAAGCTACATAATCGCATCTAAATTTGTAAAATAATGCCTGACTACTTAGCTCTACTTAAAGACAAAGACGGCTGCCTATCTTCAAAGAGAATCAGCCTACTTATCTTAGTTGCAACAATACCTCCAATCCTGTATTGGGTCATTAGTTATCTAATGGGATTAGGGAAGGCTGACAATATCACAGATATCGTTAAGACTCTTCTTTGGTCAACTATCTCTTTAGGTGGAGCGGTAGCAAGTGAGAGGTTTAGAAAATGAAAATAATGACAGCCCTAGCGACATTAGGAACTATAGTGACGGCAATATCGCTTTCTTTAGTTTCTATTTTTAGAGGAAGAATGAAAAGACTTGCCGCTCAGAATAACATTTATCAAGATAATATTAAAGATTTAACTAATCATGTCGAAATTTCTAAAGAAGTTGACGATCTTAAGCGTAGTGATCTTGCTGAGTTCGTGCACAGGGACAAAGACAATAATTAGAAATACTTATTGCATCAAAACCGCCGAAGTAAGACTAAGCAAGCAACCAGCTAATGTAAGAAGGTACGCCAAAAACCTAGAGAAAACTTTTAAAGAGTTCGAAACAGGTAAAATAGCAAACCCCTTTCAATCAGACCAAGACCAATATATGCTATTCTTATTTGATAGCCTAGCCAAAAGCCAAGCCCTCTATTATAAACAATGCAAAAAGAAATGAACATTAGTCAATCAATGGTCGACGCCCTTAAACGACCTAACTTTCTACCTTATGAGTTTTTCGTCTCTGATACTGCCAGGAAACTAGGGCTAGATAATACAACGGAGGATGTTTCCATTCTAGCCAATCTTAACGTCACCGCTGACAAGGCCCAAGAGTTCAGAGATCTATTAGGATTCCCCATGACAACAACTAGCTTCTACCGCTCACCAATAGTAAATAAAGCAGTAGGCGGACAGCATGATTCTCAACATCTAGATGGAGAGGCCGGTGACTTTATATGTCCTGGGTTCGGCACGCCGGCAGAGATAGTCGCTTTTATAAAGAAGAAGGGAGTAGAAGTAGACCAATGCTTAGTGGAAAAATCTGGTGAATCTGAATGGGTTCACTTCTCAATCAAACTGAACGATAACCGCAACGAATTCGCCACTCTATTTAATGGCATATTCAAAATAATAGCTTAACGCAATGGAAATAATAAATAAAATAAAAGCCCTATTCAAAACTAGCTTAACTGCTACGATGGCAATGGTCGTCATTATGGTAATAATAGGAATCATATTCTTTGGATTTGCTGAGGTCTTTGCTTTTATCGGAGTTATAATAGCCGGATTAAGCTTCGTTGGTGGATTCATCTAAAAACCGCCAAAGAAATAGTATCTAGAATTTCAATGGCGGTACAAATGAACGTCTTATTCTAGACATAATCAACCTTATATACGATCAATTATACCACGGTGAATAAGGGCATTTAGATAGACTTGCCCTAGCTAGAGG
>TARA_R110001632_G_scaffold42605_7_pt1 | contig 15049 bp, 14 predicted proteins | sample TARA_R110001632 | Tara Oceans TARA_R110001632 (sample SAMEA4398266) | marine metagenome | biome: Polar Biome; feature: [SRF] surface water layer (ENVO:00010504); material: water (ENVO:00002006), including particulate matter (ENVO:01000060) such as... | depth 5 m
ATCTTTCTTATTCTTGTTTTTGTTTGCTTCTTTTTCTTTATTTTTCTTGTTTTTATCAACCCATTTCCCTCCAGATTTTGGATCAGAACCTTCTTTAGATTCTGCCATCGAAAACACAAAAACAGACGTTGAATCAATCTCAGAAATACCTCTATTCAATTTTATGGAATAACTAGCGATTAAAGAATCATGTACTGGAGTAAAATGTTTCTTTTCATCTTTTGCGGCAACTGAGTCCTTTTCCTTTTTAGCGTCAATATCTTTTTTCTTATAATGCCATCCCAAAAACAAACCTCTACTATTTTTACTTCCCCATTTCATAGGGATTTGCTTTTCCATCCAAACGGTTAACTTAGAAGATGACACCATAGAAGAATCTGTTGTAATTGTCGTTACATCAAAATCTTCTTCAAAAGTTCCAATAAGCTTTGTATTAGAATCTTCAAATTGGGTTAAATAGATGGTTTCTGGCAACCAATCTTTACCCGTTCTTACATCTGCGAACAAGGGTAAATATCTTTTATCATTTCTAAGCGTTGTTTCTAAAAATGCACTGATATATACTTTGGCTATTTCTCGTTGATCTTCTCCTTTTAGTAATTGTTTTAGATTTAACAATCTTGTAAATGGTGTACCTACATCATTATTCCCCCAACTTGTGTTGAATTGACCATGGTTAGCACCATACACATAGAGTCCAGATTTAAAACGATACATACTCTCAGTAAGAGAAACCCTATCAAACTGTCTAGTTCCTGCAAATGAACTTACATCTCCATCCTGAGCCCCATGAATTACAAAGTAATTAATGTCCTTTAATTTTGTTCTTGTATTTCCAGGCGCATATTGGCCATCAACTGGTGCAATTGCGATAATCGATTTTATCTTGTAATTATAATCTAGTTTTATTGTTGCGTCATCAGAATAATACGGAAGTGTATTTAACAATGCAGCATGAGCAACAGCTTCACCACCTCTAGAATGACCTATGAGTGACAGGTTTTCAGTATCAACTTTTCGATAAAAAGGATTTCCTTCAGAAGAATTCCATTCATGCCATTGTCGTAAATGTTCTAATAAAATCCACCCTCGGGCATCATTCTCTTTAGACAATCCATCACTTAGTTGATCAGACCATGATGAATTGATGAAGTTCTCATCAACTGATGCAACAATCATTCCTCTAGAAGCCAAAAGTTTCCCTATATATTCATATCCAGGTTCTGAAAAATCTTGCATACTATGATTACCATGTACAACCAAAACTAACGGAAATGGCCCTTCTCCTTCAGGATACCATACCTGCGCATTTAAAGGCAAAGCTTTAGAATCGAATCCCCAATATTTGGTTCGCCACCACCCACTCAATCCTTCCCAATTATCTAAAAACGCAACACCATTTACAGAATCAGTTTTTAGATCTATTTCAGCTCCAAAATGTTTACGATGCTTATCTTTCCCACTACCGTAGTTTAATGTCTTCACGTTATAACTTCCTTCTTTAGCGGGTGAATCAAGAGGGATATGCTGTATCGATGCTTCAGATGTATAGGCTGCATTTACTATAGGAGCAACTTCAATTCCTTTAGATATATAGAGCGTAATGGCAGTTATAATTCCGGCAATTCCAATAGTGAAACCCAAAAGGCTCACTATTTTTTTCATGAGTGTAAGGTTTTTGAATTTGGTTTTAAACAATGAAAATATAGAAGCACCTAATATTGAACTCACACTTATTATAATAAAAGCAAGATTATCTCTAAAAAGAGTTGTTAGAATTAATAAAGAAGTAATTAGAGCAAATCGATAATTTTTAGGAATTGAAATCACTAATTTCAGTACCCAGTTTATTGCAAATGCTAACAATACAAAAAGCCCAGCATAACTTGCGTAGAAAACAAATAACCAAGGATCGTTATTATTGTAAGACGAAAGAATACTAGAGAACAAAAACAAGATTGCTAAAACGACTAGCAATACTTTTGCCGCTCCCGTGAAGGCATTCTTCCCTGGTGTTACTGACTTTATTCTGGCCCTACACCATGAAACTATTTTCTTAAATACTTTTTTCATTTGATTGTTAGTTAGATGACAGTCATTTGTTTGGATAAACAACTAAGATAAGTGTTTTATATAATTAGCTGTCTCAGTAGCAGTAGAGCTCTTTCTTAAAAAAGAAAATTACAGATATTCAAACCAACAAATCTGAAGATTCTTATGGCTGGAGGGTAAATGCTTAAAAAACTTTTCTTTATAAATACTGACTCTATTATTTAATAGTTTCATTTATTTTTCTCTTGATATTCGTTTTCTTAAATTGTTGCTGCATTAATATACAATGAAGGGAAGTTGCCAAAATCAATCATATAGAACATTCCGAGGAGTACAATTATTTAAAATATTAAAGGAAAAGTTATCCTTTATAATCAGGGTTGTGTTTATTGTCTTCTGCATGTGCAAAATGAGGGTGCGTCCAAACAACAACTTTGGGGTTTGCTATTCGTAAAGCTGAATGAAACTCCTTATTGTAGAAGCTTCTAAAATAACGTATTTTTCTTTTTTTGTCTAGATCATCTTTATACAAGAGTATCCAAAAACGACTTCCATTAACCTTTGTCGCACTTCTTTTAATACTAATGATAGATGTAAATGGTATTATTTTTTCTTTTTTATCTCTAATGAGATATAGGTTATGATCATCGTGCTCAAGTCTTCTAGCTCTTTTTAACAAATAAAATAATCCGATACTAATCACCAATACAATAAGTCCTGTATATCTGTAAGGCTTATCAATGATGTCTAAAATAGATAAGATCGCAACAGGTATCATCAACCAACGCATCCATGCTTTTCCAGACTTGATAACTTCTCTTTTTGGAGTTCTAGGTTGATTTTTTGTTGCTCTAAAAGCCATGTTCAGTTATATTTTTACAAAAATTTATCGTTTTTAAAAAATAATTAAATCAAATTCTAACCTCTGAATTCACTTTTTTAACCCTTCTTTGAAATTCACTATTGATCATAGATTTATATCTAAAAGAATTCTTATATGAAAACTTATCAAAGTAAGTTACTTTCCAATAATGTTTGTTATTCTTTTTTGAATTACTCCTTTTAATACTTATTATTGAAGAAAAATTTATAACCTTTTCATCAGTACCATACATTATATATAAGTTATCATAATCAAATTCCATTCTCCTGTATCTGCCAATTAAATAAAATAAAACTGCAGTAAATATTATTAGAATAAAACTTATAGTTGCGTTTTTAGGGTATAAAATAATATTAGCTAAAAACACTAAAAATACGGGTACTAATAAAAACTTTAGCCACCCTATTCCATGGGACAAGGTTTTCCTTGTATTTTTAGATTTTCTTTTAGATGATTTTTTACGCTTAAAAACTTTCAACACTATTCTTTTATTTATCTAATATATCTTTAATATTTGGTTTAAAATAATTTGGGCCTTTTAACACTTTACCGTCTTCTCTGTAAATAGGATTTCCGTCATGACCTAGTTTACTCATATTACTCCGTTGAATTTCATCAAAAACTTCTGCAATTTTGTACTGCATTCCGTGTTCTATGATAGTCCCTGCTAAAATATACAACATATCACCTAGCGCATCTGCAACTTCTACTAAATCACTAGAATTGGCGGCTTCTAAATATTCTTCGTTCTCTTCTTTCATCAAATTAAAACGTAAAAGATTTCTTGACTCACCAATATTTGCAATGGGCTCATCTTTTATTCCTAATTTAAAAGCTGTATGAAATTGATGAACAGCATCTGTATATTTTTTCATGTATTATTAATTATTTACTATTTGATTAATTCGTAATTTTGCTAAAAATACAATTTTATGTTTACTACCGGCCGAATCATTTTTGCTATTATATTTATCATAGCTTTTATAATTTTTATGGTTTTTTCTTATAGAAAAGATTCAAAAAACCATAAAGCATATTATAAAAATGCAGCTAAAAAAGTAGCAATTTATGGAACTTTAGCAATCGTCATTTTTGTAGCACTACGCTTTGCAACTGCATATCTACTCTAATCCATCGATTTAAATTTATCCAACATATCGTGATCCAATAAAGTATATCCTTCTTCATTAAACGAGAAAGAATTTTCAAAGTGAACATCTGTTTTTAATTTATCGAACTTGTAGGAATAAATTTTGTAGAGTTTTTGTGAAAAAGCTTCATCTTGATATTGCATCAAAATATATAATTCCGCATCCAACTCTTTTAATTCTTCATTTGAATATTTTATTAGCGGACTCTTTTCATCCAACTTATGAACTACTGTCCACATCGTTGGCAAATACATGATTTTATCTCGTTCTAATTGTAACTGATAAAAATTTCTTTTAAAATTACCTGTTTTATTATCTAATTCTGCAATTGCTAAAGTAACACTCACTTCAGGCTCTATCATGATGCTTTTTCGACTATTCATCAAACGAAACATTAATGCACGATGCTCTTTAAAATCTCTTACAATAATATTTTCACTAAACTTAACTGCTGTTTTTGGTTTTGAAAAGCGTCCGTATAACAAGCCTGTTATAAATGAAAAACCTAACAATCCAATCATGGCTTGAAAAGATGCTATCATGTTTGCTATTAAACCTTGTGGTGCGATACCTCCATAACCGACTGTAGTAATTGTTTGTGCGCTAAAGAAAAATCCATTCAATAAATCTCTCCAGATATTTCCTGTTGAAGGTGTAATCTGTTCAATTCCTATGAAGTTATATAGAACTGCAAATAAGATATTTATAACGATGTAAACAAGAATTACAAAAAAGAAAAACCTGAACCATGAGATTTCAATGAGATGCGCATACAAATCATCCAATCCTTTTTTACGGTTGACGTGTATTACATTTGAACTACCATCTTCATTAATAATTCTTTGTGCATTCTTTGACGATTGATATCCAACCCCTGGATCCTTAACTTTTTTTATCATTTGATAACGTACCTCTCTTTTATTAGAAAACTAAAAAAGTAGAGATCATATTTTGATTTATAGAACCTCTACTCATTAAGAAAACTGTAAATTTTAATGTTTTAAAATTATATTATTATTTGGTTTCAAAAAACCATAATTTTTTGAATAAAACAACATTTGCTCTTCAAAATCTTTTTGCTGATTTACAGTAATATCAATTACTTTTCCATCTGCATCCATCACTGGCTTTAAAATAGGGTTTACAAAACCACTATATGGAGCGGCAGTAAATTGCTTGTTACGCTCAATAACTTCTTTATGAATTTCTTGATCTACTTTAACACCATATCCTTCTACCAAAGCTTTTGCTGCTTCAAAATCTCCTTCAGATTTAATGCGTTGTGACTCTTTTAATAAACGTCCAAAAATAGCACGCAACTTCGCATAATCATTAATCTTAAAATAGGTTTTCCCTTCTTTAGTTACTTTTTCTATGACATTGTCTTTTTTCCCTTGTTCAAAAGACCAAGCAGAAACCCATTGACGATTTACCATATGATCTTCTTCTAGATCATTTCCTAGTTCAATTCTAATTAATTGCGATACCAACCCATTTCTGATATATCCATCATAAGCCGCTTTTCCAAGCTCTTCCCAATTATCAGTTAAGCCTATTTCTTGTAATTTTGGATCCATTAAATAATACAATCCAACCAAATCAGCTCTTCCTTCTTCCATTGTTGAAGCGTAGTTCTGTAATGTTTCTTTAGGCTGTCCAATTCCATCATTAATAATTCCAGATGCATGTCCAACTACTTCATGTAAAGCAGTATGTAATTTATCGGCAATTTGACCATATTTTTTTTCTAATCGAATTTCTTCATCATCAAAAGCAAACTCGGATAATCTTCCAGTTCCTCCTGCATTGTTATACGCTCCAGTAATATTTCCTAAGGAAACTGATTTAGAACCATGCTGTTGACGAATCCAGTTATTATTTGGCAAATTCACTCCAATTGGCGTACTTGGTGAAGCATCACCTGCTTCTCCAGCGACATTTACTGTTTTGTAAGAAACACCAACTACAGTGTCTTTTTTATGGGATGAATCTAAAGGAGAATTATCTTCAAACCATTGTGCATTATCAGATAAAACAGTCATCTTACGAGACATGTCAAAATCTTTCATTTGTACAATTGTTTCATAAGAACCTCTGTATCCTTTTGGATCATTATAGACTTCTATAAATCCGTTTATCCAGTCAATATTCCCTTCTGTAGAAGTTACCCAAGCAATGCAGTATTGATCCCAAACATCTAGACTTCCCGTTTTATAAAATTCAATTAATAAGCCTAAAGCTTTTCCTTGATTTTCGTTTTCTGCAACTCCTTGTGCTTTTTCTAGCCATCCAATAATTTCATCAATAGCAGCGCCATACATTCCACCAGATTTCCAAACTTTCTCAACTAGCACTCCGTTTTCTCTTACTAATTTTGAGTTCAAACCGGCTTCAACCGGCTTTCCAGTTGGTCCTTTATAAGCTATTTTGTAAAAATCAGCAACATCTTTATCGGTAATATCTGATCCGTAAAAATTAATCGCTGATGATAAAATATTATCAACCCCTTCTTTTTTGTTTACTTTTTTATTGTCAGCATCATTAAATAAGACAGCGACAATTGCAGCTTCCAGCATTGTATTTGATTTTTTTAACAATTCATTTTCAAAATATGCTTGAGTAAAACCTGGTTTTATCTTATCATTTGAATAGTGATGATGAATTCCATTAGAAAACCAAACTCTTTTTAAATACACTTTAAATGCCTTAAAATCATCTGTTTCTTTATCTCCCGTGAAGTTCAAATTAATATTTTCTAAAGCTTCTCTAATCACTAAATTGTGTTTATAATTTTGATCCCACATGATGTCTCTACCTGCCAAACCTGCTTGGGTTAAATAATAAACTAATTGCTTTTCTTTGAGTGTTAATTCTTCAAATCCGGGTACTTTATAACGAAGTACTCTAATATCTGCAAATTGCTCTACAACATGATTAAATTCGTTCTCTTTTTTCTCATTGGCACAAGAAAGCAAGATTCCACTTACTAATAACAAATACACTAGTTGTTTTAATTTCATCTCTATGATCTTTTGATTTTGGTTGTTAAATGTACAAATTTTATAGATTGTCTTACTTTTTATCCTTGTTGAATCTTTCTGAACTTTTTAAGTCTTTTCCATGTTTTACTATTTATTTGAGTATAAAGCACAAAACAACCAACATCTAATAAAAAGTAAAATAAACTAATTCCACTTGGAGGATTGTGACTTTTCAATATCGGAAAAACTCCAAAAGCACTATCTGGCCAAGACCATGCAGAATATGCCGTTCCTCCTATTTCTAATACTGCAACTACTATGTACATTGTTAGAAAGAACAATCTGTCTTGCGGTCTTTTAATGAGTAATAAAAACACTGCAATCGTCATTACAAAACCAAAAACATCATTGAACGCAATTAAATAAAGCAATGCAAATAAGATGATAATTACAGCCATTAATCTTGTAATTTCTTTGCTGTATTTTTTAACTATTGATGCTTTAGAAAATGTGTAGGTTCTTGCATACACTGCAGCGTGACCAAACGGAATATAGAATGGAAGGTTTGACAATCGGTACGTATACATCTCTAACACAATTGAGAATAAATATTCTCCTGCAAATCCAATGATGACGGCATAAATCATCAATTTACGTGTTCGTTTTACGGATCTATAATACAGTAAAAAAAAAGCAATCAACATAAAAATATTGGTTACTGTTTGTGCATTTGGATAGATCGCTGCAAAACCTGTCCCGTCAAAATATAAGGCAATTACAAATAGAAATAGCAAGCCTATTCTTCTCGTAAAAATTGACAGAATTTTTATGAAATCTACTGTAGGAATTCCGAACATTACTTTGTTTTAATTGGGGTAATTGCTGTTTGTCTTTCATTTACATATCTGAAAACATTGTCTCCAAATAACCCTGCTTCCTCTAACATGATTCTAATGTCTTTTTGCCATTCTGAAATAGTGACCGTTACATTTAACTCAATGGCATAGCTTGTGTTTTTATGCAGAGGATAATCGCCATTCACTGGAACTCCACCTTGCGAATCCCACATTCCAATAGTTGTCCCTGCACTGTGACCATATTTCCCTAGAGGATGTGTATAGATTGAGGGTTTCAATCCTTCTAGTTTCGCTTCTGACAAAGAACTTAATAGAATTTCATTTCCTGTCTTACCTTCCGTCATATTCTTCGTTAAGATATCTTGCAAACGATTTCCTTTTTTGAAAGCGTTTACCAAATATTCTGGAACTACCGTTTCATCATCTTTTAACACATAGGCGTGTTGCTGACAATCTGTATTCAACCCGATGTAGGTAATTCCAAAATCGCAGTGCAACAAATCCCCTTTTTGAATGATCTTATTCTTATCTCCTTTGGTAAAAGAATAGATGTGTGATTTTAATTCTTGGTTGGTTCTTTGAATATCTACTGTTGGATGAAACCAGGTTTCTATTCCTAAATCTGTAACTTTTTGACGCATCCACCAAACAACATCGTCTGTTGTAGTTTTGCCTGGAATTACTACTTTGCTAGAAAATGCTTCATCTATAATATCGTGAGTAACTTTTACTAAATATTCAAACAACTTGATTTCTTTTTCAGTTCTAGTTTCTATCCATGCAATTGCTAATTTTTCAGCAGAAACCAATTTTGTTGTTAATGAATCTGGTAAGTTTTGTGTTAACTCTTCGTAATCAGTTTTCACCAAGCCGTCTGCTATAGCAAAATGTTTTGAATAATTAATCCCTATTTTTTTCGGATTCCTCTCTGCTATAATATCTGACAATGCTTGCCATTGATTGGGTTCTTTTTCTTTATTCCAAGCCGATTTAATACTTTTTCCAATATCATATCTTGCCACTGCTAAACGCTCAATCGTATTTTTTTGTTTGTCTCTATAGAAGACGATGATGGTTCTTCTTCTGGCATTTAGCCATTTTGCTGGCAACATCGTTTTTAAAACAGGATCTTCATTGTACTCTCTAGAAATCAGCAACCACATATCTAAATCTGAATCGTCCATTAATTGAGGTAGTAGGTTTTGAAACCTATCTTCTAGGATTTCATCTTTTAAGGTAGCTCTCTCTTTTTCTGATAGAATTTGGGCAAAACTTAAATTGATACTTAAGAAAAGTATAAGTGTTATTAATGATCTCATTGGGTTGGATAATTTTCTCTAAAGATACTTGTTCCAATCAAAAAGTTAAAATCTCACAAAAACATTTTTCAATGGAATATTTTTTGCAACTTTATGTTTCTAGAAAAACTTGATTATGAGATGTCTACATAAAATTATCGGAGTACTACTTTTGAGCATTTTAATGTATGCATGTAGTTCATCACCTCTTAAAAATGGAAAAACCATAAAAGAAGAGGCAGTCGTTATTGCAAATGATAGTTTAGAGTACGAAGTAATCATCTTTGATATTGGATTTAACAACTACCTAAATTCGATTGCTAAACCTGTTGGTTTTTATTCACAAAATTATCTTGAAAACTGGAATAATATTTATGTGACTAACTGGAATATTAGAGCTCAAAACCCTACTAGATACAATCAAGATCTTTATCAAAACATTATCGATTATAGTGCCAATATAGACTACGGAATGGACGTGAATTATAAGCTCTTCAACTACTTTCAGTTTGCACAACAGAAATATAAAATGAGATTAGATGGTGGTTTAGGCGCTCCTGTAAGAATTCGTTAACGCTTTCTAAATTGCAAAAAACTATAATTGTATTGATTCTTTTCATCTAAGGAAAAGTCTTCTCTGGAAACTTCTTTCCAAACTTTAGCATCAATTTCAGGAAAGTAAACATCTGCTTCAAAATCTTGATGCACCTGCGTAATATCTAATTGATCTGCTAAATTCTTTTCTATAGTTTCTTTATAAATTTGAGCTCCACCAATAATAAAAGCAGCTTCCTCGTCTTTAATTAACTCAATCGCAGCTTCTAAACTATGAACCACATCACAGCCTTCTTGTAAATATGACGTATTTCTAGTGATGATTACAGATCTTCTATTAGGTAATGGTTTCCCTATAGATTCAAAAGTATTTCTCCCCATGATAATCGTATGACCTGTGGTGACTTTTTTGAAACGTTTTAAATCAGCTGATAAATGCCAAATTAAATCATTGTCTTTCCCAAGCTCATTGTTCTTCCCTATTGCAGCAATAATTGTAATCATAAAACTCTTTTTAAACAGCTACTGCTCCTTTAATATGTGGATGTGGATTGTAATTTACCAATTCAAAATCTTCAAAAGTAAAATCTTCAATATCTTTTATAGAGGAATTCATTTTCATGGTTGGTAATGGTCTAATATCTCTAGACAATTGTAATTCTAATTGCTCTTGGTGATTATTATAAATATGGGCATCTCCAAAAGTGTGAATAAATTCACCTGCTTCGTAACCACAAACTTGCGCGATCATCATGGTAAATAAGGCATAACTTGCAATATTAAAAGGAACTCCTAAAAATATATCTGCACTTCTTTGATATAATTGACACGATAGTTTCCCGTCTGCAACATAAAATTGAAAAAATGCATGACACGGAGGTAAAGCAGCTTTACCGTTTGCAACGTTTTCTGAAAAACTAACAGAAGTATCTGGCATTACCGATGGATTCCAAGCGGCAACCATCATTCTTCTAGAATTAGGATTGCTTTTTAAGGTCGCTATTACTTCTTTTAGTTGATCAATATCATCACTATTCCAATTACGCCATTGATGTCCGTAAACAGGACCTAAATCGCCGTTTTCATCTGCCCAAGAATTCCAAATTTTTACACCATTATCTTGTAAATACTTAATATTTGTATCTCCTTTTATAAACCATAATAATTCATAAATGATAGATTTTAAATGTAACTTCTTAGTGGTTACCATTGGAAAACCTTCACTTAGATCAAACCTCATCTGATGTCCAAAAACACTTTTTGTTCCGGTTCCGGTTCTATCTCCTTTTTCATTTCCGTTTTCTAAAACGTGCCTTACTAAGTCGTGATATTGTTGCATTGGTTTGTTTATTCGTTGATATGTTTATCTGCGCATTCGCACAAAATAAGGGTTATATTGTATAGAGTAAAAATAAAAAAAACCTTACTAGTTTTTAGTTAGGCTTTTTAAAATTATTGATAAGTTATTAACGATATCGGATTTAAATTATGGTAGTAGTATTTTACTTTTTGAATATCGAATATCGAAGTTGAAAATAGATGTACGATCCAACAATATTTATCTCTCTTTTAACTTTAAAAATCTAACCTATAATCATTCCTGCTATTGTCGCTGACATTAAAGAAGCTATTGTTCCTCCAATTAAAGCTTTCATTCCAAATTCTGATAATGTTTTTCTTTGACCAGGAGCTAATGAACCGATTCCTCCAATTTGAATTCCTATGGAAGCAAAATTCGCAAATCCACATAGCATATAAGTCGCCATAATTATAGATTTATTGAAGGTAAGATGAGTTGCACTGGCTACATTTTTTAGTTCTGCTAATTGTATATATCCTATAAACTCACTTGCCGCTAATTTGATTCCTAATAGTTGCCCCATCAACGTCATGTCTTCACTGGCTACACCTACTAACCACATCAGTGGCGCAAAGGCATATCCAAGAATTAATTCTAAAGAGAGTCCGCTATAGGCTGTATTCGCAGCGATTACTTCATTAAGTGACGTAAAGTGCCATCCAAAATATTCTATTCCATCAAAACCTCCTAAACCACCTAAAATACCATTAAGCATCGCTATTACTGCTACAAAAACCAACAACATTGCTCCAACATTTACAGCTAATTTTAAGCCTTCTGTGGTTCCGTTTGCAATGGCATCTAAAATATTTGATCCTATTTTTTCTTGAGACACCGTAACATCTGTATTTACTTCTTCTGTTTGTGGATATAAAATTTTAGAGATGACAATAGCTCCTGGAGCTGCCATTACTGAGGCGGCTAACAAGTGTTTTGCAAAAACTAATTCTAATTCCTTATCTCCTCCACCTAAAAATCCAATATATGCTGCCAATACTGCACCAGCAACTGTTGCCATACCTCCAATCATCACCAACAACATTTCAGACTTATTCATTTTTTCTAAATAAGCTTTGATCAATAATGGTGCTTCAGTCTGACCTAAAAAGATATTTCCTGCAACAGATAAACTTTCCATCCCAGAAATACCTAAAAATTTTGATAAGACTTTGGCTAAAATTTTTACAATCCACTGAATAACTCCTAAATAAAATAATAAGGATGTTAAGGCAGAAAAGAAGATAATGGTTGGCAATACTTGGAAAGCAAAGATGTATCCAAAAGTATCCATATCGGCTATTAAGCCATCAAATAAGAACTTACTTCCTGCTTTGGTATATTCTAAAATTTCTATAAAAACTTTCCCAACGAGTTCAAATCCTTTTTGAATAAAAGGTATTTTTAAAACTCCGATAGCTATTATTAATTGAAGAGATACTCCTATTCCAACTTTTTTCCAATCAACAGCTCTTCTATTTGAGCTAAATAAAAATGCAATAATCAACAAGGCTATCATTCCTAAAGCTCCACGCCAAAGACTGGTCATAGAAAACCCCTGACTTGGCACAATAGTATCTTTTGCTTCATCAACAACTAGAATACTGTTTTCTTGAATCTTCGCATCTAATGTGAAAGAGTACAAAACATCATTTTCAGACAGTGTTAGTATTGAGTCTGTAAGTTGAGTAATATTATAATACCGAACAGTATCGTTTGGGTTATTAAAATTAAAAATCAATAAGTTATTCTGGTGAATGTAAGTTCCTTCTGCAACTAAACTATCTTGAGCAACAAGTGAGTAGTGAAACTTTCCTGCTTTTAAACTAAATGAATCGTTTGAATTAATTTCTACAGTAGAAGTTCCATCATTCTTTTTTATAGATTCAAATCTCCAATCTTTTTCAATTGTTTGCGCAGTTGCAAAAATTGAGAAAAAACATAGAATAATAACAATGTATTTTTTCATAATATAAACTTAAGATCGTTTACTGATTTCATCTCTTATCTTGGCAGCTAATTCATAATCTTCATTTGCTACAGCATCATTCAGCTGTTGATGAAGTTCTTCGATTGAATGTACTGAAAAACTGGATGTACTTGGAAGATGAGTTTGTTCTAAAGTTACCTCAACTGATTCTGGATCTAAGGTGCCTTTCATCGCAATTTCTTCTTCTATTTTTAAATAAATACCCGCTTTATCTAAAATATTCTCATAGGTGTAAATTGGAGCAAGAAAGCGAACAGCAATTGCAATTGCATCAGAAGTTCTTGTATCAATTATTTCCTCAACTCCGTCTTTTTCACAAATTAAACTGGAGAAGAAAATTCCGTCGACTAATTTATGTATGATGACTTGTTTTACATTTATACCAAAACGTTCAGAAAATGTTTTAAATAAGTCGTGTGTTAGTGGTCTGGGCGGGCGAATTTCTTTTTCAAGAGCGATGGCTATAGATTGTGCCTCAAAAGCTCCAATAATAATTGGTAATGTTCTGGATCCTTCCATTTCACTCAACACTAAAGCATAGGCTCCGCTTTGAGTTTGACTGTAAGAAATTCCTTTTATGGTTAGTTTTATTAAACTCATGAATCTTTTTAATAAAGTAAAAAGGGCTGTCTAATTTGTGACAACGGCCAAAAAATTAGACAGCCCTTTACTTGGGCACAATTTACTAAAAATTATGAGTTTTGTGCTTTAAAATCTTTGAGTTTACTAATTAACTGTGGTACCACTTCAAAAGCATCACCAACTATTCCATAATCTGCGGCTTTAAAGAAAGGTGCTTCTGGATCTGTATTGATCACAACTTTTACTTTTGAAGCGTTTATTCCTGCTAAATGTTGAATTGCTCCAGAGATTCCAATTGCAATATATAAATTTGTAGCAACTGGTTTTCCTGTTTGACCAACATGCTCTCCGTGTGGTCTCCAACCTAAATCAGAAACCGGTTTAGAACAAGCTGTAGCAGCTCCTAAAACATCTGCTAATTCTTCAATCATTCCCCAATTTTCTGGTCCTTTTAAACCTCTTCCTGCAGAAACAACTACATCTGCATCTGCTATTGTAACTTTTCCAACAGCTTTATCGATGCTTGTAGATGTTACTCCTGCTTCAACTAGAGATGCTTCAAAACTTTCTACTGAAGCTGTTACTGCGTTTTCATGAATTCCAAATGAATTCTTCGCTAAACCAATTACTTTATGGTCCGTTGTTACTTCTGTATTGTTAAATCCTTTGTTTGAAAAAGCTTTTCTTTTTACGATAAATGGACTTATTGAGCTTGGTGCTGCAACAACATTAGATGCATATCCTGCATTTAAAGCGACAGAGACTAATGGCCCAACATATAATCCATCAATACTTGAATCAATAATAACAACTGTTGCTCCTTTTGCTTCGGCAACTTGAGTAATTACTGATGCATATTCTTTTGCATTAAATACTTTTAATTCATCGTTGTTTACGGTAACAATTGTTTCCGCTCCGTAATTTTGTAATTCGGTAACATCGTTTGCGTTAATAGTGAGCGCTATGATGTTGGTTCCTAATTGTTCTGCTATTTTTTTCCCATAAGAAACAACTTCAAATGATGATTTCTTGAATTTTCCGTCGGAAGAGTTTGCGTATACTAAAACTGACATATTTCTATCTTTTCTTATGATTAAATTACTTTTGCTTCGTTATGCAATAAATTGATTAATTCATCAATATTATCTGCATCAACTAATTTTACAGCTCCTTTTGGTGCTGGTTTCTCAAAAGACTGAGAAGATGTTGCATTTTCTAAGCTTGTAGGTTCAAGAACATTTAATGGTTTTTTACGTGCCATCATAATTCCTCTCATGTTTGGAATACGTAAATCAGATTCTTCTACAATTCCTTTTTGTCCTCCAACAACTAAAGGTAATGTT